>UINC01001594.1_pt1 | contig 134663 bp, 120 predicted proteins | sample 5385821 | NCBI WGS metagenome assembly UINC01 (sample SAMEA4666929, study PRJEB26691) | marine metagenome | isolation source: Pacific Ocean | place: Pacific Ocean | collected 2011-10-13 | reverse complement strand
CCCAAACTGCGTCGTTCAAGCATAGCGATGCACGAACGCGCGAATGGGTTAACAGTATCCTCGACCTCCAACAAAAGGCCGGTAATTCCCAAGAATTTATCGAGAACCTGAAGTTTGATCTATTCCCCGACGAACTTTTTGTGTTTACGCCTCGCGGCGAAATCCTTGAATTACCGAGAGGTAGCTGCCCAATCGATTTCGCATATAACATTCATACAGACATCGGAAACCACACGGTCGCCTGTCGGGTCGACAGAGTGTTAGCGCCATTGTCAAAACAATTGGAATCAGGTCAGACCGTCGAGGTAATCACGGCCACTGACGCTCACCCCAGTCCAGACTGGCTCAGTTTCGCCGTGTCCGGTCGCGCACGCTCTGGGATACGGATGGCGCTCAAAGTACAACAGCGAGCGGAGTCAATACGTCTCGGCCGACGGTTGCTCGATAGGACGCTCGCCAATGCAAACACCTCCATTAACGATTTGGACTTCAGGCGACTACGAAAGGTCTTTCAAGAATTTAACGTTCGAAAGTTAGACGACCTACTCGCTGACATTGGCATCGGCAATCTCATGGCATACATCGTCGCTCAACGCTTGCTTTCCATAGAAAACCCCGCATACCAGGCGGTTGATATTCATGAGGGCGGTCCCGTCACGATTAAAGGTGGCGAGGGTCTCGTCATCAATTACGGTCGTTGCTGTGGGCCCGTGCCAGGTGACCCCGTCGTTGGTCACATGACGCCCGGAAAAGGATTTGTCGTACATCTGGAGGCATGCAATAACGTTACCGAGGTAAGACGGCGCGCACCGCAGGACATAATCCCAGCGCGCTGGAGCGAGACTCAGGGTGAGTTTGAAACCACTCTTTGGCTCGCGGTTAAGCGCCGAAAAGGTGTCGTGGCGGAACTCGCTACTTCTGTCAACACCGTTGATGCCGGAATTAATAATATTCGGGTCGACGAGCGATCGTCCGACCTTTCTACGGTTTCTTTAGAGATTTCCGTTCGCGATCGTGATCACCTAAAACGAGCGATGCAACGCCTCCGTAACATAACGCTTGTGCAAAGCGTCGAACGAGCCGTTAGTTAATGGACCGTATAGCCATATCCACTGACAAGGCCCCCGCCGCAATTGGCGCTTATTCACAGGGTATTAAAACCGGAGAAATTATTTTCCTGTCAGGCCAGATCGGCCTTAATCCCGCGACCATGGAGCTTCAAACAGATACTTTCGAATCGGAGATTCGACAGGTATTCCGTAACCTTGAGTCAGTATGTCACGCCTGCGGTAGCTCGCTTAGCTCCGTCGTCAAAACGATCGTTTTTCTAACCGATTTGGGGCTATTCGACGAAGTCAACGGCGTCTTCATGGAAAAATTCACGCCGCCTTTCCCTGCCCGCTCAGTGGTCGGAGTCAACGAATTGCCCCGGGGGGCACGCGTGGAAATCGAGGCTATATTGTCAATTCCAGGGGCGTCCAACTGAGCGACGAATCGATTACGTCGCTGAAAGGTATTGGCCCATCGGTCGCCAGCAAGCTGCTAAATCTCGGGATTCGAAACCAGCTCGACTTGCTCTTGCATCTTCCGATTCGATACCAAGACCGTACCCAAATAACCCCCCTGGATGAGCTGGAAGCCGGAGACGAATGCTACATCTCCGGCGAAATAGTGAAGGTTAACGTAGGTTACGGCCGTCGCCGAAGCCTGATTGTCACGCTAGAAGACGGGGGCGCGTTCCTCAATATGCGCTTATTTCACTTTAGCCCACATCAACGCGAGTCACTACGCCCCGGTGCTTGGTTGCGTTTGTTTGGCGAAGCGCGGCTTAGCCGTTCGGGGCTCGAAATGGTCCATCCTGAATATCGGGTTTTCGACGCAGAGCCAGGCCCTATTAATCCGGAAGTAAAGCCCGTGTACCGCGTCACCTCCGGTATATCGAGCGCTAGGGTTGCGGGGTGGATTCAGCAGATTCTAGAACGGCCTCCCGATCTTCACGCTTACCAGTCAATGGGGTTTACTCTCGAAGAGGCGTTACGAGTAATCCATCTTCCGCCCATCGACCAGCCTGAACTAGTTGAGTCAGCCCGAAGGCGACTGGCCTTCGACGAGTTGCTCGCATACTACCTCGTGATGAAACGCCGCCAGGAAGACCTTTCGAGTAGTCCTGCAAGGGCCCTGCCACCCGCCCATCAGCTTGGTAAAGAGTTATTGCGCGAACTCGGATTCCAACTCACCGGTGCTCAGCGAAAAACTACCATCGATGTCCTTAACGATCTCGCCAAAACGCACGCGACGATGCGCCTAATTCAAGGAGATGTCGGTTCGGGAAAAACTGTGATCGCGGCATTTGCAGCAATACGAGCCGCTGAAAACGGTACACAAACCGCCGTCATGGCACCTACTGAAATTCTAGCAGAGCAACACTACGAAACGTTTTCGAGTTGGCTCTCCCCTCTCGGAATTCGGGTCGGGCTCCTGACAGGTCGTCTGGCCGCGGCAGAAAGGCGATCCAGATTGAATGCCATTGCCAACGGTGACGATCTGGTGATCGTTGGTACGCATGCCATTTTTCAAACAGACGTTGTTTTTCACGACCTCGGTTTAACGATCGTCGACGAACAGCATCGATTCGGCGTTCACCAGCGAATGGCCCTTCGTGATAAAGGACGTCTGCCCCACCAATTGGTCATGACCGCAACTCCGATCCCCAGGACATTGTCGATGACCTTATATGCCGACATGGACCTATCAGTCATTGATGAAATGCCTCCTGGTCGTGCGCCCATCGTGACGTCGATACACACCAATGCAAGGCGCGATGAAATCGTTGAAGGGATCGGCAGAGAACTCGTCGCCGGCCAACAGGCTTTTTGGGTTTGCGCCGCGATCGAGGAATCCGAAGATAGTGAGATCAAAGCAGCAGAGACCGTGCATTCAGAACTCGAAGAAAAGCTGCCTCAAGTCACTGTCGGGCTCATCCACGGGCGCATGAATGCCGCCGACAAATCGACGGCGATGCGTCGTTTCAAGTCCGGGGAAATAGGATTGCTAGTTGCAACTACGGTTGTTGAAGTCGGTATTGACGTTCCCAACGCAACCCACATGGTCATTGACGACCCAGATCGCTTGGGCTTAGCCCAACTCCACCAGTTGAGAGGTCGCATCGGCCGTGGTCACCTCCCAAGTCACTGCACTTTGTTATACGAAGCCCCTCTGACGGAACTGGCAAAGGCGCGTTTGAATGTGATGCGTGAGACTAACGATGGGTTTCTGATCGCAGAAAAAGATCTCGAACTTCGAGGACCCGGCGATATTATGGGTACCCGCCAAACGGGCGAGCGACAATTTCGCGTGTCCGACCTTAGTAGCGATCTATCTCTGTTTAAGGACGTAGTTCGAACTGGCGATAAAATGCGTACAGGCGATAAGGATACCGCCGAGGCAATCATCCAAACCTGGGCACCACCCGAAACCGGATACGCTTCGGTCTAACACGATTTTGCGATTAAGGGTTGGCCCGGCCCGCATCGGGATCATCTAACACTGAACGATCGAGTTTCTTTTCCGAATGCGCGACCGCCGTGGCCACCATCGCGTCGCCGGCAACATTCACCGCCGTTCGCGTCATATCTAGCAGTCGATCCACGCCAATGATCAACGCGATGCCTTCCACCGGTAATCCCACCTGAGTGAGAACCATCGTCAACATGATCAAGCCGACGCCTGGTACTGCCGCCGTACCAACCGAGGCCATTGTCGCAGTAAGTATGACCATCAAATAGTCCGTAAAGACGAGGTCGACGTGAAAGTATTGCGCGATAAATACCGTGGCCACGCCTTGCATAATCGCCGTGCCATCCATGTTGATGGTCGCTCCCAATGGAACCGAAAAGGAGGCGATGCTGTTGTCCACGCCCAATTTCTTTTCCACTGTACGCAAGGTCACTGGTAACGTCGCTCCGCTTGACGAGGTACTAAACGCAAAAAGCATCGGCTCTCGCATTTTCCGGTAAAACTTTAGCGGGTTCGTTTTCGCGAGCCATAGCAACAATGCCGGATATACAAACGATGCGTGAATGACCAGCGCCAATATCACCGTAGCGAAGTACTTTCCCAGCTCAATAATGTCTCGCCAACCAACTTCGGAGAAGAGCTTGGCCATCAGGAAAAAAACCCCGAAAGGCGCAAGGCTAATCAGCATGACGATCAATCGCATAAGGACCCCATTGAGATCCTCAAAAAGTGACCGAATTCTTTGGCCAGCATCCCCCGAGCGACCCAGCGCCGTGCCTAAAAGCAACGCAAAAACAATGATCTGGAGCATCTTGCCATCGGCCATGGCTTGGATGGGGTTGGTTGGAAAAATGTTTAGGAACGTTTCTTTCATTCCGGGGCTCGGTCGCGGCGTATATTCCACCGCTTGACTGGCGGAACCACCCTCTCCTGGGCTTATGAAGAGCGCCAGCCCTAGCGCTAGAGAGATCGCAACCGCGGTGGTAAAAAGATAAAGGCCAATCGACTTTCCGCCCAACCGCCCCATGCTTGCGCCATCCGCCAGGCTTGATGAGCCGCAAACCAAAGACACAAGTACCAGGGGTACGACCATGAGCCGAAGTGACGCGATAAAAACTTTACCGCCAGCATCAAAAACGTCTTGGACCAGTACCATCTGTATCCAATGGTCATCAGACGTGAATCCTTGAATAGCGAGTCCGACGAGTACACCCGCGGCCATACCAATCAGTATTCGGACGGTTAAATTCATGGATAAACTAGCCTACCTCAATCATCTCAAAGTCTTCCTTAGCAACCCCACACTCTGGGCAAACAAAATCTTCCGGTACGTCCTCCCACTTAGTACCTGGTGCGAGGCCTTCATCCTCACAGCCCTCGGCTTCATCGTAAATCCAACCACAAACGATGCATTGCCATTTCCGCATGAATTACTACCTGGGGTCCTCGAAGCGCGCTGTAAACTACCGCGTGCAAGCCATATAAATCAATCTACCGAGGCTCGCCCTGACATCCATGACGCGTCCACAAAAACTTAAGGCCTTAATCGAACTGATGCGCCTCGATCGACCCGTCGGCACGCTCTTATTGTTGTGGCCGACCCTTACCGCGCTGTGGCTAGCGGCCGAGGCTGCCCCTACTTTGTGGATCCTTTGTACATTTATTGCGGGTACTTTCGTTATGCGTGCCGCAGGCTGCGTCGCCAACGACATCGTTGATCGACATGTCGACCCCTTCGTCGAGCGTACCAAATCGCGGCCCCTCGCCGACGGACGCTTACGACTCTTCGAGGCAATTATTCTATTCGCGGCTCTGTCCTCTCTCGCACTGGCATTGATGTTGATGCTAAACGCGATGACGCGCTGGATGGCTGTCGCAGGATTTTGCATTGCGATCGTTTATCCATTCATGAAGCGCGTCACGTTTTTCCCCCAAGTTGTCCTCGGCATCGCGTTTAGTTGGGGTATACCTATGGCTTCAACAGCCGTTCGCGAAGGCCTTAGTATCCCGATTTGTGTATTTTTCCTAATGAGCGTCATTTGGATCATCGCTTACGATACTGAGTACGCGATGGTCGATCGAAAGGATGATCGCACCATTGGCGTGAAGTCGACCGCGCTGCTACTTGGTAATTGGGATCGCTTGGCCATCGGCCTCATGCAATTCCTCTCACTGGTACTTTTGTTTCTACTGGGCAAAATTTGCGGTTTTCAAATACCCTATTCGTTGGCACTGATAATCGTCACCGGGTTGTTTATCTACCAACAAATTTTGATCCGAACGCGTGATGAAACGTGTTGCTTTAAGGCTTTCGGCAACAACACATGGGTCGGGTTTACCATCTTTATCGGGGTCGTTACAGAACACCTAATCGGAGCGCCCTCTTGGTGAAAACCGACGCCATAATCGAGATCAGCGGACGCTTCGTCTCGTGGCTCACTCTGGGGATGGTTGTTGTCACTTGTGCGGTCGTCGTTTTACGTTACGTCTTCGATACCGGCGCCATCGCCCTTCAAGAATCCGTCACCTATATGCACTCCTTGGTTTTCATGGTCGGTCTTTCGTACGCGCTAAAACATGACGGTCATGTGCGCGTTGATCTCCTCTTTGCCCGACTTTCCGAACGCGCCAGGATGAAAATAAATTTGATTGGTCACTTGAGCCTGCTTTTGCCCGTCTGTTTGGTGATTGCGGTGGAGAGTTTCGATTACGTCACGCGCGCTTGGGTGATCTTTGAAGGTTCTCCCGAAGTGGGAGGAATCCCTGCTGTTTACTTACTAAAAACGTTAATTCCTCTCTCCGCACTCCTTCTATTAGCACAAACCATTTCCGAAGCCGTCCAGGCATACCGAATATTGCGCCGTGATTGAATATATCCCCCTCCTAATGTTTGCAGCCGTATTTTTGGCGTTACTCGGCGGTTACGCGGTCGCGCCAACCCTTGGGGGCGTTGCTCTTCTATTCGCCTTTGTCGGCTGGTCCGCGGGAATATTCGATCTTAATAACCTCGGATTCTTGCCCGCTCGACTCTATGGAATTATGACGAACCAGACCCTGATCGCGGTCCCGCTGTTCATCATGATGGGCATCACGTTAGAGCGTACCCATATTGCTGAAACACTACTTGAAAGCCTGGCAAGGCTCATGGGCCGCTTGCCCGGTGGATTGGGCATCGCTGTCATTACCGTAGGTATGTTGATGGCAGCTAGCACGGGCATTGTGGGGGCCACGGTTGTCACCATGGGATTGCTCGCATTACCTTCGCTCTTGAGACACGGGTACGAACCAAGCTTCGCCAGCGGAACCATCGCGGCCACCGGGACGCTGGGGCAAATCATTCCGCCTTCGATCGCCTTGGTGTTGTTAGGCGACGTGCTTTCAAATGCCTACCAGCAAGCCCAAATGAGTCAGGGTCTATTTGCCCCGAAAACGGTGTCTGTCGGCGATCTGTTTGCCGGAGCACTCATTCCGGGTCTTGTCTTGGTGCTACTTTATGCAACTTATGTTCTTTCCAGGGCGTTATACCAACCCAGATCGGCCCCTGTCGTTCTTGCAGAAACAGACTCGAGCCTCCCCCTCGCCGTCGCGCTCACCAAGGGTCTAGTCCCCCCACTATTGTTAATCGCCGCGGTTCTAGGCTCCATCCTGCTCGGATACGCAACGCCAACCGAAGCCGCGGCCGTCGGCGCGATGGGAGCGCTGTTACTCGCCATTCTGTACCGCGCCCTCAACAGGAAAATTCTTCAGGAAATTATGCAGACGACCGTCATGACCACCTCAATGGTGTTTTTCATTCTTATCGGTGCGTCCATATTCTCTCTGGTTTTCCGGGGCTATGGCGGCGATGACCTCGTCGCCGCCTTGTTCGCCGATATGCCCGGCGGCCAATGGACAGCGATCGGCATCGTCATGTTGGTCATTTTCTTGCTCGGCTTCATTCTCGACTTTATCGAAATTACATATGTAGTCGTACCCATCGTGGGCCCGGTTTTGCTGAGCATGGGGGTCGATCCGGTCTGGCTTGGCGTGATGATTGCAGTGAATCTCCAAACCTCTTTCCTTACACCGCCCTTTGGGTTTGCTCTCTTCTATCTCAGAGGCGTCGCCCCGGAAACGCTCACAACTTCAGACATCTACCGAGGCGTCATTCCGTTCATCGGGCTGCAATTACTTCTCTTGGCGCTGCTGGTCGCGGTACCAAGGATGGCGACGTGGTTACCGAACCAACTCTAAGAGGAGAACTCACTTGATGTCCCGTGCATTGATGTACGCCTGCTCGGAAATGGCATGGTATTCACGGACGTTTTCGGCAAAATCCGTATACGATTTCAGTATTCGATTTGACAACGGATCATCCCCCGCCGTCTCAGCAATCAGCTCTTGAGATATTTCTGCGAATTCCCTGATGACGTCATCTGGAAGCCGGCGTAATTCAACTCCATGCTCCTCTACCAAGATCTTGAGAGCCGCGTTATTACGAGCCGTGAATTCGTCAAGCACATCCTGGTTTATTGCGCGAGTTGCGATTTCTAATATAGCTTGCAGATCCGTCGGTAGTAGACGCCAAGCGTCCACGTTAACAATCGCCTCCAATGTCGTGCCGGGTTCGTGCCAACCGGGGTAGTAGTAGTACTTCCCAACTTCGTGGAGCCCGAATGCAAGATCGTTATAGGGCCCAACCCATTCTGTCGCGTCGATTACCCCCGTCTGCATGGACGTGTACATCTCACTTCCTGGCATCGCAACCGCGATCCCACCTGCCTGGCGGAATACGGCCCCCCCTAAGCCCGGGATTCGCATTTTTAATCCCCGAATATCTTCAAGCGACCGAATTTCGCGGTTGAACCATCCGGCCATTTGCACACCTGAGTTCCCGGCCGCCAACGGAACCAGTCCGAACGGCTCGTATAGTTCTCGCCAGAGCTCCATCCCACCACCATGGTGCAACCAACCATTCATCTCCTGAGCCGTCATACCAAAGGGTACGGTTGCAAATATTTGGCCTATGGGAACCTTACCCCGCCAGTAATACGCTGCGCCGTGCCCCATTTCGGCTGTACCCGCCGAAACCGCATCAAATACTTCCATCTCGGGCACCAGCTCGCCCCCTCCGTACACCTTTATTCGCAGTCGGCCCGCTGACATCTCATCAACCAGTTCGGCGAGCCTTTCGGGCGCTGTTCCAAGTGCCGGGAAATTTTTCGGCCAGGTTGTAATCAGCTTCCATTGGAACGTTGCCTGAGATGGCCCCGTTGCAGATTCTGTTACGTTTCCTGAAGGCGGTTCATTGCTGCAACTTGCAAGAAACGCCAGTGTTAAACAAAAGAATCTTTTCACGTTCAGTCCAACTCCTCGAGATTTGCATAGCCCGGCATGAGCCACTTGGACCCCACTTGGGCGAAATTCACCTGTACGCGAGCGCGTTCCCCTTGACCCTCATATCGCAATACCACGCCCTCACCAAATTTCTTATGCGCGACACGCTGACCAATACGCAATTCTCCGTCAGCTTTCTCTGCATTGGCGTCGACTCCTAATTTACCTGCACCAAACGCTTTTTTGATTGCACCGCCAAGACGCACTTCCTCAACATACTCGTTCGGGATTTCGATAAGAAAACGCGATGGCCCGTTGTAGGTTTCATTACCATACAGACGACGGATTTCGGCATAGGTCAAATAAAGTTGGCGCATCGCGCGAGTGATTCCCACGTACGCTAGACGACGTTCCTCTTCCATCCGCCCCGGTTCCTCAAGGGACATACGGTGTGGGAACAGGCCTTCTTCCATCCCGGACAAAAACACCAGAGGGAACTCTAACCCCTTCGCCGAATGTAGCGTCATCAATTGCACCGAGGGGCCAACTTCCGCCTGGTATTCACCACTTTCGAGTGCAGCTTGATCGAGAAATGCATTCAGCTCACTGACGGGCTCGTTGCCACCACCATCTTCCGCCAACGGAAAGACCAAGTCGTCCCTAAACTCACGACAGGCGACGAAGAGTTCTTCGAGGTTTTCTTTGCGGGCAAGACCACGCTCACCTCGCTCCTTTAGGTGGTATTCGATTAAGCCGGAGGCCTCCACGCAACGCTCGGCAATGACGTGAAGCGGAGCATCTTTCAACTCCACCGCGAGTTCGTCCATAAGATCCAGGAATTGCGACAGCAGCGACGCGGGTCGACTCTTAAATAAGGTTTCATTCAACCCCTCCTTGGTCGCTTGCCATAGGGAGACGCTACGAGCTCTAGCAATTTCGCGCAGACCGTCCAGCGTTTTGTCGCCAATACCACGAGGCGGTGTATTAACCACACGCTCGAACGCCACATCGGAGTGACGATCGCTCACAAGACGCATATACGCGAGTGCATTTCGAATCTCCGCCCTCTCGTAAAATCGGAATCCACCGTGTATCCGGTAGGGTATATCGCTGCGCAGGAGTGCCTCTTCCAACACCCTTGACTGCGCATTGCTTCTGTAGAGGATAGCTGCCTCATCTGCGCTCGCGCCTTGATCGATCCACTCCTGAATGCGATCAGCAATGAAACGAGCTTCGTCTTGTTCGTTGTACCCCGAGTAAACGCGTATTGAGTCCCCATCGCCGGCATCCGTCCAAAGCTCTTTGCCTAGACGATCGACGTTGTGGCCGATCAGTGCATTAGCAGCGGAGAGTATCGTGCCCGTCGACCGATAATTTTGCTCGAGACGTATCACGTCCACCGGGTGAAAATCTTTCGAAAATTGGTGAATATTTTCGACTCGCGCGCCCCGCCAGCCGTAGATGGATTGATCATCATCGCCCACCGCCATGACGCGGCCGGAGGTTCCAGCAAGCACTCTTAACCATGCATATTGAATGGCATTGGTGTCCTGGAATTCATCGACTAACAAATGACCAAATCGGCGGTGGTAATGCGCAAGCAATTCTGGATTTTCGAGCCAGAGTTCGTGGCTCCTGAGTAGAAGTTCCGCAAAATCCACCAGCCCACCCTGCTGACATAAAGCCTCGTAAGACTCATACACTTTCCGATGCGTTATTTCGAAAACGTCATCCGAGGCCGGCACTTGCTTTGCCCGCCGTCCCTCGTCCTTTTGCCCATTAATGAACCAGACTGCCTGGCGTGGCGGCCATTTGTGTTCGTCCAAGTCAAACGTTCGCATCACGCGTTTGACGAGACGCAATTGGTCGTCTGCATCGAGTATCTGGAAATTTTGTGGTAATCCAGCCTCCTGCCAATGCATACGCAACAATCGATGGGCAATACCGTGGAACGTTCCCACCCATAGCGCTCGACCCGAAATATTGAGAAGTGTTTCGGCACGCGAGCGCATTTCGGCCGCGGCTTTATTCGTGAATGTGACCGCCATCACACTCTGTGGCGTCGCACCTTCCGCCGCGACGAGCCACGCGATGCGGTGGACGAGCACACGAGTCTTTCCAGAACCCGCCCCTGCAACGATTAAATGATTTCCTAAAGGGGCTGTTACCGCTTCCCGTTGGCGCTCATTTAATCCATCTAGAATGGTTGATATGTCTTCCAACGGCTCGCTATCTATTCCGAAATAGAATCCAGGTCGACAGCAAAGACTCTCTAATCTGCCACGACTTCAATCTATTCTACTGTGACGGACTTCGCGAGATTTCGAGGTTGGTCAACGTCTGTGCCTCGGAGAACAGCGACATGATAGGCCAGTAGTTGGAGCGGTACGGTATAGAGAATAGGCGCTAGCGTTTCATGGATAGTTGGCAATTCGATAACGGACACCTCTCCATCAGTCGACTCAAATCCAGCAGCTGCATCTGCAAACACAAAGAGGCGGCCGCCTCGCGCTCGTACTTCCTGCAGGTTCGATCGTACCTTCTCCAATAATTCATTGCCGGGTGCGATGGCAACCACCGGCATGTCTTCATCGACAAGGGCTAAGGGCCCATGTTTAAGCTCTCCTGCGGGATAGCCCTCAGCGTGAATATACGTAATTTCTTTTAGCTTCAGCGCACCCTCCAGAGCTACTGGAAATAATGGACCTCTGCCCAAAAATAACGCGTGTGGCCGATCCATAAACTCTTGCGCCAATCGCGAAATAGCCGAATCCAATTTGAGTACTTCGTCGATCGCCTTGTCGAGTTGCCGAAGCTCTCTCACAAGTTCCGGCTCCCTCGAAGGCGCGCCTCCCTTGCGCCTAGCCAAAAGGATCGTCAATAACAGAAGATCCACGAGTTGCGCGGTAAATGCTTTGGTCGATGCGACACCGATCTCGATCCCCGCGTTCATATCGAATACCAGTTCAGACTCACGCGCCAAGCTACTCGTGGGGACATTGCAAATTGTTATCGTGTGGGCGAAGCCGGCGTCCACAGCGATACGAAGTGCGGCCAACGTGTCTGCCGTTTCACCCGATTGGGACAGCGACACGAAAAGGGACTTCGGCGGAACCACAAGAGATCGGTAACGAAACTCTGATGCGATCTCGACGTTGCAGCTGATCCCTGCGATCTCCTCAATCCAGTAGCGTGCGACACTCGCCGCGTAATAACTGGTTCCGCAACCCACGAGCGTTATTGAATCCGTTTCATCCAGAATGGTTGAAGCTTCGACTCCTAACGCTGCCTCTAACACTCTTTCAGCACCTATTCGGCCTTCAAGCGTGCGTCGTACAACAGAAGCCTGCTCATGAATTTCCTTCTGCATGTGATGTCGATATGCACCCTTATCCGCTTCGTCAGTTCCCGCTTGTATACGAACCGAGGTGCGAATCACCGACTCATCGTCCACGTTCCAAAAGGATAGGGCGTCGGCAGTTATATCGACCAAATCGCCCTCTTCAAGATAGATAAATCGATCCGTTACGGGCCGTAATGCCAGCACATCCGACGCAATGTAGTGCTCACCGATTCCCACTCCAACGACCAAAGGACTCCCTAATCGGGCAGCAACGATTCGGCCAGGCTCATCGCGACACATGACGCCAATCGCGTATGCCCCGTCGAGGCGTTGAACAGCTTCTTTGACAGCTCGCAGAAGATCGTTCGATTCTTCGTAATACGAGTCCACAAGGTGAACGATGACTTCCGAATCTGTTTCGGAAGTGAACTCACGCCCCGTTCCCTTCAGCTCGTCTCGAAGTGACTCGAAATTCTCAATAATGCCATTGTGTACCAAGCAGATGCGGTCGTTGGAAATGTGCGGGTGGGCGTTTTGTTCACTGGGAGCACCGTGAGTTGCCCATCGCGTATGCGCAATCCCGGTGCACCCGCTCATCGGCTCGCGCTTCACGTCCTCAAGAAGTTCTGCGACCTTACCTAGCGTGCGCCGGCGGTCAATCGACGTGGCTTCACGGGGTTGGATCGCGATACCCGCTGAATCATAGCCACGGTATTCAAGGCGCTGCAGTCCAGCAAGTAGGATTTCGGGAACATCGCGACCTGCCGCCGCACCCACAATGCCACACATAGTCTAGTCGACGCCCTGTTACTTACGCTTAGTCGGCGGTACCCAGCCCTGAATATTGCGTTGTCGTGCCCGACCGACAGCAAGATCCTCTGAGTCCACTTTCGAAGTGATCGTTGATCCAGCAGCGACATACGCTCCCTCATCGATCGTCAATGGCGCCACGAGCGTGCTGTTCGTCCCGACGAATACGCCATCCCCGATGTGCGTCTCGTTCTTATCAACGCCATCGTAGTTACACGTCACCGTCCCCGCTCCTATATTGCACTCCGCGCCAATCGTACTGTCGCCTAAGTACGCCAGATGATTCGCTTTCGTGCCGGCACCAATAATTGCTTTCTTGGTTTCAACAAAGTTCCCGATACGCGCGCCTTCGGCAAGTTCTGTGCCAGGCCGTACGCGCGCGAATGGTCCCAACCGGCAGCGTGATCCAACGATTGCCCCCTCAACCACCGAGTGTGCTTCAACCACAACCCCGTCAGCCAATTCGGAATCCGTTACAACACAACCAGGCCCAATCGATACGTTGTCGCCGATAGCGACTGTCCCTTCGATGACCACGTTGATATCGATAAAACAATCGCGGCCTGCTGTGAGAGTTCCACGCAAGTCCAAACGTGCCGGATCGGCTAGTGTTACGCCAGAAACCATTAGTCGTTCTGCCTCGCGGCGCTGAAAATGACGTTCTACGGCCGCAAGCTGAATGTGATCATTAATCCCCTGGACCTCCTCCGGACATATCGCGTTTACTCCCGTAACTTGTGTTCCTGAAGAGGCCGCAAGGCTGATCACATCTGTTAGATAGTATTCGCCTTGCGAATTGTGTGTTTCTATCGAGGCAAGTAACGGCGCCAACGTCGCGCTTGAGGCCGCCAATATACCCGTATTGACCTCCTTGATCGTTCGCTGCTGCTCCGTGGCATCCTGTTCTTCGATAATCGCGCTGATCCGCCCATCCGCCCCCCGCAGAATTCGGCCCAGACCCTTGGGATCAGACATCTCAACCGTGACGATGCCGATGCCATCGCTCGCAGCTGCGATACATTGCTCGAGCGTCGTTTTCTCTATCAACGGGACATCGCCATAAAGCACTAGCACTGTCGCGGAAGGGTCTACGTTATCCATCGCTTGAATCACGGCGTGTCCGGTGCCTTTTCGCTCGGCCTGGTCCACCCAGGCTACGTCTGGAGCCTCAATCCGTGCTTTTACTTCCGCTCCGCCATGTCCAATCACCACGTTTAACGTGTCTGGACTCAAGTCGCTGGCAACGTTTAGTACATGTTCCAATAGGGGCCGCCCCCCTACGACGTGGAGAACCTTGGGAATAGACGACTGCATGCGAGTGCCCTCGCCAGCCGCCAAAACGATGACTTCAAGCCGCATAAAGGGACTCTCTGCCTTGTGACGCGGTGATTATACGTCCGGAAATGTCGAATATGAGATCTGTATTCGCCGGGGCGGTGCCCGACATCTTCAGCGACGACGTTTGCGCAATTCTGCCAGCGTCCTCTCTCTTGCAGTCGCTTCTGCAAGTTGCGACATGGCTCGAGAATAATCGAAGTCTGCGGCGTGTTCGGAGATGTCTCTTTCCGCCTGCTCCTTGGCTTCCGTGGCCGCGGCCTCATCAATGTCATCAGCATGCAGCGCCGTATCCGCAAGTACGGTCACAACACCGGGCTGAACCTCGAGGAATCCACCCGACGCGAAATAAACGTCCTCTTCACCATCTTCGAATTGCAGCCGCACAGGACCAGGTGCAATACCCGTCAAAAGCGGGGTGTGGTTTGGCAAAATACCCAACTCTCCCACCGTCCCTTTGACAGAAATCCTCGTGACTCGGCCGGAGAAAATTTCTTTCTCAGCGCTAACGATGTTGCATTGCATAGTACTTGCCACAGTTCACCCGGCCAGTGTCTTGGCTTTTTCCCTTGCGTCTTCAACCGTGCCAACCATATTGAATGCCTGTTCCGGCAGATCGTCGGCCTCACCGTCGAGAATGGCCTTGAAACTGCGCACTGTGTCTTCTCTCGAAACATAAGCACCGGGATTACCCGTAAACTGCTCAGCGACGAAAAATGCCTGCGAAAAGAATTGCTGCATTTTGCGAGCTCTATAGACCAATGCTTTATCTTCCTCCGAGAGTTCATCCATTCCGAGGATGGCGATGATGTCTTTAAGCTCCTGATATCGTTGTAAAACTTGTTGGGTGCGCTGTGCCGTCTCGTAATGTTCGACGCCAACCACATTTGGATCCAGCTGCCGCGAACTGGAATCAAGGGGATCAACCGCTGGGTAGATCCCTAAGTCTGTGATCGCACGCGAGAGGGTAACCGTCGAGTCGAGGTGTGCAAAGGTAGTGGCCGGCGAAGGGTCCGTTAGATCATCCGCCGGAACGTATATCGCTTGCACCGATGTGATCGATCCCGATCTTGTGGTGGTAATTCGCTCTTGTAGAACCCCCATTTCCTCGGCAAGTGTTGGTTGATAACCCACTGCAGATGGCATTCTTCCTAGAAGAGCCGACACTTCCGTTCCCGCCAACGTGTATCGATATATATTGTCGACAAAGAGCAACACATCACGGCCCTCATCCCGAAACTGCTCGGCCAAAGTCAGCCCTGTTAGACCGACTCTTAGCCGATTACCAGGCGGTTCATTCATTTGACCGAACACCAACGAAATTTTATCTAGTACGCCCGCCTCTTCCATTTCGTAATAAAAATCATTGCCCTCGCGAGTCCGCTCACCAACCCCGGCAAACACCGACAAGCCCGAGTGCTCTACCGCAATATTGCGAATAAGCTCAAGCATCGTGATGGTTTTACCCACCCCTGCTCCCCCGAATAGCCCTACCTTGCCTCCGCGTGCAAACGGGCAGATAAGATCGATCACCTTGATACCCGTTTCCAGTAACTCGTTTCCGCCCATCTGATCTTCGTATGCGGGTGCTGGCCTATGAATTGGCTTTGATTCGCGCGCGTTGATCGCACCTTTTTCATCAATCGCATTGCCGAGCACGTCCATAATCCGTCCCAGCGTTTCTTCTCCGACCGGCACAGAAATAGGTTGGCCCGTATTCGCAACCTCCAGGCCCCTCGACAACCCCTCCGAGGTTCCCATGGCGATCGCGCGGACTACGCCATCGCCCAATTGCTGCTGCACCTCTAGGGTCAGCCCCGTCGAGCCTACGGTCAGCGCGTCGTAAACGCTTGGCACTTCATCTCGACTAAACTCCACGTCAATGACGGCACCAATGACCTGAACGATTTGACCGCTACTCATAGCCTTCCTCTTTTGCTGATCACGCCGATACTCCTGCCCATGCATCTAATTGATTGTTCGTTATGGTCCATCAAACTGCCGCCGCACCGCCGACAATCTCCGCAATTTCCTGCGTTATCGCGCTTTGGCGGGCGTTGTTGTATATCAAATTGAGTTCTTCGATCACCGTTTCGGCATTTTCTGTCGCGTTTTTCATCGCGATCATCCGTGCTGCTTGTTCACACGCACCATTCTCAACGACCGCCTGGTAGACCTGGGATTCCACGTAGCGACGCACTAATCCTTCAACCAATTCGCGCGCATCCGGCTCATATATGTAGTCCCAAGTGCGCCCTTTCGAGTCATCATCCGACGGCTCCAACGGCAGAAGTTGATTAAACGTGGGGCTTTGGGTCATCGTATTAACAAACTCGTTCGAAAGAATATCCAATCGATCGATCTGTCCATCCTCAAAAGCATCCAACATAACTTTCACGCCACCGAGCAGCGTTTCTAGTTCGGGCGTCTCGCCTACCTCATTGATCGCGGCGACCACATTACCTCCGACCGACCGAAAAAAGGCCGCGGCCTTTTTTCCGACCAATGAGAGATCGAACTCAATGCCATTGGTTTGCTGTTCTTGCATCTGCCGCACCAGCGTTCTAAGCAGATTCGCGTTGAGGCCCCCGCACTGTCCCTTGTCGGAGGTGACAACGATGTAACCAACACGTTTGATTGGTCGTGTCTGCATAAAGACGTGTTTGTATTCAGGGTTCGCATTAGCAAGATGCGCGATGACATCGCGGATTCGATGGGCATACGGCCGCGCTTCATTCATTCGATCCTGGGTCCTTCGCATCTTGCTCGCCGCGACCATTTGCATCGCCCGCGTGACCTTTTGCGTATTTTCGACGCTGCCGATCTTCTTCTTGATTTCTCTACCGACCGCCATCGTTAATCACCGTAGCTGTGAGTCGATTTAAATGTCTCGATCGCCGTCTTCATGTAGTCCACAACGTCGTCGGAATACTCGCCGGTCTCGGTAATCGTGTTCATCCACTCCCCATGTTCTGAGTTCATGTACAGAAGCAAATCTTGTTCAAAGTCGAGCACGCGATCGACGGGTACGTCTTCAAGGAACCCCTCGCTCGCCGCATAAAGAACAAGTCCCATCTCGGATACGGTCATGGGCGAAAACTGCGGTTGTTTCATCAGCTCTTCGACTCTTTCGCCATGCTCTAACTGGCGCCGGGTCGCCTCATCAAGGTCCGACGCAAACTGCGAAAAGGCGGCTAGTTCTCGGTACTGCGCCAGCGCGAGTTTGATACCACCAGAGATTTTCTTGATGAAGGGTACCTGCGCCGAACCGCCCACTCGAGAAACCGAAATGCCTGGGCTCATCGCCGGCCGGGTGCCAGCATTGAATCGATCCAGCTCAAGGAATATTTGACCATCTGTAATCGAAATGACGTTGGTCGGTACGAAGGCGGAGACGTCCCCCGCCTGGGTCTCAATGATTGGAAGCGCGGTCAGAGAGCCGGTCTTTCCGGTAATTTCGCCATTGGTTTCTCTCTCGACATACTCGGCGTTAACTCTCGCCGCCCGCTCAAGCAGTCTTGAATGTAAATAGAAAATATCGCCAGGATACGCTTCACGCCCCGGCGGGCGACGCAATAAGAGAGAAATTTGTCGATACGCCCATGCCTGTTTGGTCAGATCGTCATAAATAATCAGGGCATCTTCGCCCCGGTCACGGAAGAACTCGCCCATACTGCAACCGGAGTATGGCGCGATGTACTGCATCGGTGCTGGGTCCGAAGCGCTTGCCCCAACCACAATGGTGTGTTCCATGGCGCCATGTTCTTCTAGCGTTCTCACCACGTTTGCAATGGTCGACATCTTTTGACCTATTGCTACGTAGATGCATTTGATGCCTTTCCCCTTTTGATTAATGATCGCATCGACGGCGATTGCCGTTTTACCTATTTGGCGATCTCCGATAATCAACTCGCGTTGGCCCCGCCCAATCGGGACCATGGCATCGATACACTTAATGCCCATCTGCACCGGTTGGTCGACTGACTGCCGCGCGATCACACCTGGGGCGACTTTCTCGATCGGTGCCGTGGCTTCGGCATTGAGCGGGCCTTTGCCATCGATCGGATTGCCCAATGAATCAACCACTCGACCCAATAACTCGGCTCCGACCGGAACCTCAAGAATTCGCTGGGTACAGCGAGCTGTAGCACCCTCCGAGAGACTTTTATAGTCGCCAAGAACGACAACTCCCACTGAATCTCGCTCAAGATTCAGCGCCATGCCGTAGAGGCCGCCATCAAACTCAATCATCTCCCCATATTGGGCTTCGGCCAGACCATGAACACGGACGATCCCGTCAGACACACTAACCACCGTCCCCTCGTTTTGCGGTTGCGATGAAATATCGAGGTTTTCGATGCGCGCTTTGATGATGTCGCTAATTTCAGATGGATTTAGTTGCTGCATGTAATGCCCTATGTGTTTACGAACGCGCGAACGCTTCGCCTAATTTCGCCAGCCTGCCCCGCAGTGATCCATCGATCACCGTATCACCGGCGCGGATATGCGCCCCTCCGATGACGGTTTCGTCAACCGTCGTCGTGAGATTAATTTGTTGCTCGAAACGACGTTCCAAGATTTCTTGAAATCGATTTTGTTCCGCGTCCGAGAGAGAGACCGCGGTGGTCACTTCGACATCTAGTGTCCGGGCCTCTTCCGCACGTCTAACTTCGAATTGAGACGTGATCTCGGCCAACAAGGATAGGCGCTTGTTTTCTGCCAACACGTGCACGAATTGCCGGACGGGGTCCGAGAGTTCGTCACGGAACAGCTCAATTAACTTATGCGCCTTTTCTGGTGCGGTCGTCATTGGCAGTGCAATGACGGTTTGAAGGGTTGGATCCTCGCTCGCAAGCGCCAGTAGGTTTAGGCCCCTGGACCACTCTTCGAAACGCCCTTCTGTCTGGGCGATGTCAAAAGCGGCATTCGCGTACGGCCTTGCCAATGTGGCGAGTTCAGCCAACGTTATAGTTCCGACGCCAATTTATCTAATAGCTCGGTATGTTGAGCACGATCGATGCCGGATTCGAGAATGCGCTCGGCACCGCTGAGGGCGAGTTCTGCAACTTCAGCTCTCAATGACTCTCTCGCTCGGTTCGCCTCCTGAACAACATCGGCGCGAGCGGTTTCCCGAATTCTCTCGCCCTCGTTCTCTGCATCCTTCTTTGCGTCTTCAATCATGCTCGCCGCTTGAGTGCGAGCCTGATCGACCAGCGCCTGCGCATCAGCCCGCGCATCACGCATGACCTCATCGACCTTAGATGACGCATCTTCGAGGTCCCGGCGAGCTTGCTCAGCGTTCTCAATGCCTTCACTTATGAGCTTCGCTCGCTCATCCATAGCACCAATGAGAAGCGGCCAAATAAACTTGTAGCAGGCCCAAGCAAACACCAAAAACGTGATGCTTTGACCAATTAGTGTCCAGTTGAGGTTCATATTAGCTTCTCGTTAACAAACGCCTTAGCCAAGAACAAACAAGACATAGAGGCCGATCCCCACGCCAATAATCGGTACGGCGTCGACCAATCCCACCACAATGAAAAACTGGGTTCTCAAGTCTCCGAGTAGTTCTGGTTGGCGCGCAACGCCTTCCAAGAACTTACCCCCCAATATCCCCATGCCAATGGCGGCGCCAACAGCGCCGAGACCCAACATGAGAGAAACAGCGATGGCAATACCAAGTTCCATTTTGACTCCTTTTTGATTGACTCAATGTGCCTCGTCGTGCGCCGCGGACAGATAGACCACGGTGAGCACGGCGAAAATGTACGCCTGCAGAGTAATAATGAGTACGTGAAATGCTGCCCAGGCAAGATGCAGCACACCACCAAAAATACCTAGCAAACCTCCAACAATATCTGTCGCAATGCCCGCGTACATAAGTGCGATCAGGATGAAAATCATTTCCCCCGCATACATGTTGCCAAAAAGACGAAGCCCTAAGGACAGCGGTTTTGCAAACAGCGTTGGCAGCTCCAACACCAGATTGAGAGGCGCCATGAACTTCGGAAAGGGCTGGAACGCCAGCTCACTCCCGAACCCCCCCAGGCCTTTACATTTGATGCTGTAGTACAGCATGAGGACGAAAATACTGAGCGCCATCGACATCGTGATGTTGGGATCTGTCGAGGGCACAACTTTCATGAAATGCACCCCAAAAAGTGCGGCGAGTTCTGGGATCCAGTCGACTGGAACAAGATCCATCAGGTTCATTAAGAAGACCCACACAAACACCGTGAGCGCCATGGGCGCAATGAGGTCGTTTTTGTGAGTAAAGATCCCGCCCACCATATCGTCAACAAACTCCACCACATACTCGATCGCATTCTGCAGCCCACCCGGAACCCCCGCGGTCGCTCTTCGGGCCACGCTATAAAAGAGCACACAAAAGGCCAGGCCTAAGGCCACCGACCACGCCATGGAGTCGACATTAATCGAATTAAATCCCATCGCCGAGGCTTCCTCGGCGTCGTGCGCAAAACCCCAGGTTCCGTATAACCATTCCTCGTGAATGCGCGCGTTCAGATCAACGGATTCGAGAGTTTCGAGCTCTGGGTGCCTGCCGTAGGTGAGATTGGTCAGGTGGTGCTTGATGTATTCCTGAGGATTGTTCGAGGCCATCGTCTATTCCGTTTTCCAACTATGCAGACCAACCATCGGCCCGATGATCTGAACCAGCAATGCCACAGAAAGGGCCGCAAAAAATCCGGCTGGCTCTGGTTCAAACAAGACCAGCGCCAACGCAAGGCAGGCGATGACCAATAAAATTTTCAATATCCCCAGACCGAGAATGATCCCAGCCCGACTGGTCCAACGCATCCTGAACGCGAACCACGCGTTCGGTAACACCACCGATCCTCCACCCAATATTGCGGCCAAACTCTGGTCCGCACCAACGAACAAAAATCCCACCACGATGACGAAAACACTCGCCGCCTGAACGACTAACAACCTCCGTGGCGTGCGTTCATCAGCGAACAAAATCGTTACTCAGCCCGGCCAATGTCGGACGAACTCGATGGGGCTTCCTCCGAAAAAGTTGGGGCTTGCGAGGCGGCGTCATTATACGGATGGGTTCTGCTACGCACCACCCCGACCGGGCATTATTGGCTCAAATTACGACTTCGTTTTTATCGATCACCGACGAAAGTGTCGAAGAATTCCATCCAACTCTTCCACGCTGCCATATTGAATCAAGATCTGTCCTCGGCCACCGCCCTTTCGGCTGCTGCGATGACGGATCACGACTGGTGCACTGAGCTTTTCGGACAGCTCCCGTTCGAGGCTTCTCGTGTCTGCGTCTACGCGCCGCGTCGTTTCTTTGGGTCCCGCTAGCATTCGCCGTACCAACGCTTCCGCTTGACGCACTGAGAGCCTCTTTGACGCGATATGCCGAGCCGCCACGTCTTGATCGCCCTGTTCGAGCGGCAGCAATGCTCGCGCATGCCCCATCTCGATTGCCCCATCTTCTAGTAATTGGGCCGCCCGAGGGCCTAAGTTTTGAAGCCGAAGTAAATTTGTAACCGCCGTACGCGATTTCCCTACTGCGTCGGCAACCTCTTGCTGGGTTAAACCAAATTCGTCACGCAATCGACCCAGTGCCCTGGCTTCCTCTAATGGATTTAAGTCTTCCCGCTGAAGATTTTCGATTAGCGCGAGTGCTAGCGCTTGTTGGTCGGTAACCTCGCGGACGACGGCGGGAATTTCCAATAGTCCAGCCTTGACCGAAGCGCGCCACCGTCGTTCCCCCGCAATAATTTCGTAACCCCCCGCGGGTCGTCGTCGCAAGACGATCGGTTGCATCACTCCTTGCGCCTTAATCGACTGTGAAAGCTCCTCGATGCTCGCTTCGTCGATGTGTTTGCGTGGTTGAAATTGGCCCCGATGGATTTGATCAACACCGACGTGACTGAGCGTTTCTTTGGAATCTGATTCGGCCCCAACCTGCATCTGGTCATCGACGCTGGCGTTAAGCAAAGCATCTAGTCCGCGACCCAAACCACGCTTCTTAGCCACCCTGCAACGTATCCTTCTCAGTCCGTCTTCGAATCACTTCCGCCGCCAGGGCCTGGTATGCCAATGCGCCCCGAGAATATGAGTCATAGAGCATCGCGGGGAGGCCATGGCTTGGGGCCTCCGCCAGCCGGACATTGCGGGGAATCACGGTCCTAAATACCTGTTCGCCAAAATGTTCTATCAATTGTTTCGACACTTCGCCAGTTAGGCTATTTCGAGGATCATACATAGTCCGCAATATACCTTCTATTTCCAACGCGCTGTTGCCGTTAGAGCGAACCCCCTCCACGGTTTCAAGAAGATCTGTTAGGCCTTCGAGGGCGTAGTACTCGCATTGCATTGGAATCAATACGCCGTCGGCCGCAAAGAGAGCGTTAAGGGTCAACAGGGTCAACGTCGGGGGACAGTCAATAATGATGTAATCAAGGCCCGCGTCCACGGCCGCAAGTCGATTCGCTAGCCGGTGGCTGCGGTCATCTGCCTGAAGCAAGGCCAGCTCAGCAGCGGTTAGGTCAGTGTTTGCGGGGATTAGACGAAACCCTGCAGATGATTGCCGCCAAGTATCTTCAAGACTCGCCTCACCTAGCAACCAGTGATAATTGCTGTGCTCGAGTTGGTGTTTGTCGACACCGCAACCCATGGTGGCATTTCCTTGGGGATCCATGTCCACTAGCAACGTCCGTGCGCCCGTTTTTTGGAGAGATGCCGATAAGTTGACGCTTGTCGTGGTTTTTCCAACCCCTCCCTTTTGATTGGCGACCGCGATGGTTCGCGTCATGCTGGGTTCTTCGGTTCGAACGCGGAAATCCAGCCTACGATTCCCGGCCGCGTTTCGCAAAGCTCACTGTCGTCAAGCGGGTTCGATATGGGTTTCGACGTCTGCAACAGGAAGCGCCCCCCTCTGTTGAGGAATGGCCGCGCCAACGACCAAGCATTGATCGGATTTGTGACCGCCCTGGCCGTTACGGTACCAAACAAATTCTCTGGCTCATAACTCCGTATGTCTTGAGCAACCACCTCTACGCGAGCAATTCCAAGCTCGTAAACCACCTGTTGGAGGAATCGCGCTTTCTTTTGGCTCCGTTCGACCAATACAACGTCCATTTCCGGGCACCCCAGCGCTAGAACCATCCCGGGAAATCCGCCGCCCGAACCAATGTCGAGCAACCGCGGCCGGCCATCAAGCATGGAGAGAAACGACATGCTGTCCAAAAGGTGCCTCTCCTCCAACCGACCGACGTCGCGTCTCGACACCAGGCCGCACGCCTCATTCCAACGCCGAACCAAAGACAAATAGTCGTCGAGAACATCGCACTGGGCATGGCTTAAGCCCAGGGAAAGCAGCTTCTCTTGGGTTCGGGCGCGCAAGAGTTACCTAGCGTTCGTTCGTTGCCCCCGCTTGGCATGAACCGCTAGCAGCGATATTGCCGCTGGGGTCATTCCTGGAATACGGGAGGCATTGGCTAAGTTTGTCGGTTTCGCGTGTGAAAGTTTTTGTTTTAGCTCATTCGATAAACCTTCGACCACGCCGTAGTCAAAGGTATTAGGCAGCGCCAACTGCTCCTGCTTCTTCGCCCGCTCGATCGATTCATCTTGGCGCCGAATATAGCCATCGTATTTTGCTTCAATTTCCACCTGTTGAAGTAACTCAATCGGGGCGTCGAGCCCTAACGGGCCGCTTAATACACGGGCTGTGATCCCGGGCCGTCGTAACATACTCAACAGCGTCGAGTCCTTTCGAATCTCATCTCCCGTCGCCTGCTTAATGCACCCGGCATAATCAGACCCCACACTAACCATGGTCGCCTTAAGGGTCGACGTAAGTCGGCTTAACTCATCGCGCTTACGTTCAAATCGACTCCACCGATTGTCGTCAATGATTCCAAGATCGCGGCCCATGGGCGTGAGTCTCTGGTCCGCGTTATCCTGGCGAAGGCGCAGCCGATATTCCGCGCGACTCGTAAACATCCGATAAGGTTCGTTGGTCCCCAAAGTCACGAGATCATCGATCAACACACCAATGTACGCGTCATGTCTTGCAAGCGTCCACAACGAAAGCCCAGCCACCTTTCGTGCTGCATTCACTCCAGCGACAAGGCCCTGGGCCGCCGCCTCCTCATACCCCGTGGTGCCATTAATTTGCCCCGCGAAAAAAAGGCCCTCAACACTTCCTGTCTCAAGCGAGTGGTTGAGGTCGCGGGGGTCAAAAAAATCATACTCGACCGCGTATCCCGGTCGCGTGATATGGGCTTCCTCAAACCCCTCAATCGTGTGAAGTGCGGCGATCTGTACGTCGAAGGGCAGGCTCGTTGAAATACCGTTGGGGTACAACTCATTCGTATTGAGGCCTTCCGGTTCCACAAAAATTTGATGCTGGTCACGCTCCGCAAATCGGACCACCTTGTCTTCGATCGACGGGCAGTAACGGGGCCCGACCCCCTCAATGGCCCCGGAATACATGGGTGAGCGATCGAGCCCCGCCCGAATAATTTCATGTGTCTTCGAATTGGTGTGCGTGATATGGCAACACGTTTGACGGGGATGGTCGTCTGGTGTGGATAAAAACGACATGGCGGGACGCGGCTCGTCGCCTTTTTGTACTTCCATTCGCTCAAAATCCACGCTCCCGCCATCAACCCTCGGCGGCGTTCCTGTTTTAAGGCGATCGACTCGAAACGGTAACGCTCGGAGTTTCTCGGCTAGCGGGCCCGACGCCGCGTCCCCAGCGCGACCCCCAGGTTGACTTTCCTGGCCGACGAACAAGCGCCCGCCCAAAAACGTGCCGGTGGTGAGCACCACCGCCGCTGCGCTAAACGCCAGACCCATCTGGGTCACCACCCCGGCAATGACGCCATCGTTGATGACAAGGTCCACGACCGTTTGTTGAAAGACGCGTAAATTAGGTGCCGCTTCCACCATGCGCCGAATGGCATTGCGGTAGAGGACGCGGTCAGTTTGCGCCCGGGTCGCTCTAACCGCGGGCCCCTTGCGACCATTTAATACCCTAAATTGGATGCCGGCTTGATCCGTAGCAAGCGCCATCGCACCACCCAGCGCATCGATTTCTTTCACCAGATGACTCTTACCAATGCCCCCAATCGCAGGATTGCACGACATTTGCCCAAGCGTCTCGATGCTTTGCGTTAGTAGCAAGGTCGACGCACCACTGCGCGCGGACGCGAGGGCCGCCTCCGTCCCTGCATGACCGCCGCCAATAACTATGACGTCATATGTGTGAGGGTGTTGCATTAGGATCTACCAACCGGGCGCGTATCGTAGCCGATTTTCCTACCATTGCGGAGCAATCTCGTGGGCACGTTATTTGCCAATACAAAACGCCGCGAAAATTTCGCCGAGCAGCTCATCAGTCGACGTGACGCCAACAATTTCGCCCAATGCGTGCTGTGTGGCTCGCAATGCCTCGGCGGCCAACTCGGCTCGCCCCGCCCTAATTTCGGCTAGGGCTTCATAATTCGATGCGCGCGCAGCTTCCAAGGCAACGAGGTGGCGTCGTCGTCCTAGAAAGGCGCCCTCGCCCCCCTCAAACCCGACAAGGCCCTTGATTGCGCTCTTGAGCTCGTCAAGCCCGCGCCCGGTCAACGCGGACAGACGGACGTCACGATCGTCGATGCACCCCGCCACCCTGCCGGTAAGATCGCATTTGTTTCGAACGAGCAGCATGGGCGCATCCAGCGCTGGCGGGACGGGGTCCGCTTCGCCATCATCCACAACCCACATCACCGCATCGGCCGTATCAAGAGCGGCTCGGGCTCGGGCCACCCCTTCTTGTTCAACAATATCCCCGCTCTCACGGATGCCTGCGGTATCGCGTACTCGGATCGGTAAACCATCGATCACGAGGTCCGCATCCAGCAGATCCCGCGTTGTCCCCGGAACCGCGGTCACGATCGCGCGTTCGTCCCCAACCAGCGCGTTTAATATGCTCGACTTCCCCACGTTGGGTTCTCCGCCGATGACCAAGTCGAGGCCTTCGTGCAAGGGCGCACCCTGCGCCGATCTTTCTAAAACGTTCGTTAGTGCCCGACTAATATCTTCAGCAGCCGTCGCGACATCGCGATCCGCCAAGAAATCAATTTCGTCTTCTGGAAAGTCGATGGCTCCTTCGACATACACCCGCAACTTCAGAACTTTTTGATCAACGGACATGACCGCGTTCGAAAACTCACCCATAAGAGACCGTGCGGCGGATCGCGCCGCTTGTTGACTTGCACTGTTGATCAGGTCGATGACCGATTCGGCCTGTGCCAGATCCAATCGATCATTCAAAAATGCGCGCTCGGTAAATTCTCCCGGCCTGGCGAGGCGTACACCCATGCTTAACGCAAGGTTCAAAAGAAGCTCTAGGACAATGGGCGCCCCGTGGCCCTGCAGTTCAAGGACATCCTCGCCCGTATAGGAGCGTGGGGCCGCGTAAAAAATTGCTATGCCTTCGTCAATCGAATCGCCATTAGCATCTCGAAACACCGCATGGGTCGCGATTCGTGCTGGGGGGCATTGGCCCAAGATCCTCTCGGCAACGGCCGGAGCACCAGAGCCGGATACCCGTACGATCCCAATACCACCACGACCAGGCGGAGTAGCGATCGCACCAATGGTCTCGGTCAAGTTGTTCCCGAGGAGCCAAAGGAGCCCCTCGCGGTACCGTATTTCCTGGTGGCGTAAAACTGCTGTGCAAACGAAAAGAGATTGTTCACGACCCAATAAAGGACAAGGCCCGCCGGGAAAAAGGCCATGATCACACAGAAGAAAAGCGGCATGATTCTCATCATTTGTTGTTGCATCGGATCCGGCATGGGCGGGTTCATCATTTGCATCCCGTATTGGGACGCGCCCATTAGAATCGGTAACACAAACAGCGGGTCCATCGCCGAAAGATCGTTGATCCACCCGATAAATGGTGCATGCCGTAGTTCGACGCTTTCATAGAGCACCCAGTAGAGAGCAAAGAAAACGGGCATTTGCATGAGCATTGGCAAACAACCCCCAAGGGGGTTTGCGCCCTCTTTCTTATACAGGCCCATCATTTCCTGCGAGAGTTTTTGCTTGTCGTCGGCGTAACGTTCCTGCAATCGTTTGAGCTGTGGCGCGACCTTTCGCATCTTCGCCATAGACTTGTAGCTCCTGGCCATCAGCGGAAACAGCGCGATCTTGACGACAATCGTCAGCAGAATGATCGCGAGACCCCAATTTCCCACCAGCCCGAAGATCCAATCAACAAAAAGAAAGAGCGGCTCGGATAAAAACCAAAGCCACCCATAGTCAAGTGTCCTATCAAGGTGTGTCGCAATTGCACCCAACTTTCTCTGGTTTTTTGGCCCCGCATAGAGCTGTGCCTCATACGTGCCAAACGCGTTAGGCGCTATTCCGATTTCGGGGCCGACGAACCCCGCGCGATACATTCCTGAACCCATGGGCTCCGCGAAATAGCGATTCTGCTTATCTGTCTGGGACACCCAGGCGGCAAGAAAATAGCGCTGAATGATTGCTATCCAACCACCTTCTTTGTTTTCTCGCAGTCGCTCGTCGTCGAGGTCTTCAAAGTCCTGCTTCTCGTAATTCGTTTCGTCCGTCGTTAACGCCACGCCAAGAAACGACCTCGGCCCCCAATTGCTAGCCGTTTGCGTATTGGCTCTTTTCCCATCCCTCTTCAGTTGAACCCACAACGCGGAAACAAACTCGTCGTTGCTGCGATTGTCAATTTCATAGACGACGTCAATGAGGTATTCGTCGGGGCGGAATCGGTAAATCTTGCGGATCGAGACTCCGCCCTGGTCATGGTGCAGTACAACTTCAATCGGCCTCTGCCCTTCTCGTAAAACGTACGAATATCGATCCGTCCGAAACTTCGGCCGTCCCTCGTTTCGGCCGTCAGGACCATCGCGCCCCAGCAAGCCGCTCTGCGCCACATAGGTACTGTCCTCGCTCCGATCCAGGAGTTTTAGCGGGACATCGGGTTGCTCGAGGCTTACAGCAAATTTTGGAAGCTGCAGCCCCGCGATATCCCCACCCACCGGATCGATCCACACGTGTTGAAGAGGTGTTACGACGTGAATGAGTCGCTCCGGAATCGAAGTTGTGGCCGTCGTAGTGACGGACCGATCACTCCTCACTAAGCTGGAGTCCGGAATGTCCCTATCACCTTCGTCCTTGGATGGCATCTCTGGCACCACAAATCTTTCCGTGTCCGGCAGCGGAGCTCGCTGTTCACTCACCGGCACAACCTGGGGATGATCAGCGGACCAAGCCCGTATCAATAGGTATCCAACGACCGCCAATCCTGCCAGCAGCACCCAGCGTATGATTTCAGAAGGGTTCAACGAATGACTTCCGGCTGATCAATCGTCACTTTGGTCGAGCGTTCAAGACCACGAGGGACCGGATCAAACCCCCCTCGGTGAAGCGGGTGGCATTTACTCAAACGTTTTAACGTCAGCCACAAGCCACGAACAGCCCCGTGTTCCTGGATGGCCGTCAACGCGTATTGGGAGCACGTCGGTTCGAAGCGGCAATGCGGGGCCATCATTGGGCTGATCACCAGCCGATAGAACTGAATAGCTCCGAGGGCCAATTGCTTTGGCCAGTGTCTCAGACGACGATCACCCCTCACCGTTAAGGTCCTTCCATAATAACGACAGGGCATTGGCCCACTCGGTGGAATCGTTCATACCGTCTTTTCCCGGCATTGCCTGGATAATAATGTCCATCGATGGCAATCGATGCTGTTCATTGCGAAACGACTCTCGGATCGCTCGCTTTAGCCGATTGCGATCAACCGCACGACGAAGTGCTCGCTTACCCACTACGATACCAAGTCTTGGCGTTGTCTTGGCGTTCGGGATTGCAATCAACCGCAAGGGTGGATGGGCCCGGCGTACACTGGCTTGTCTAAAAACCCGATCGAAATGACGCTTTTCCGTCAGCCGTAGCGAGTTGCCATACCCGAACCGCACCGGTTTGGATCTATACGGCCAGCCTTTTGCGCCCTTTTGCACGGCGAGAGTTTATTACTTTGCGACCGGCCTTGGTTGACATCCGATGTCGAAAACCGTGAGTTCTTTTACGTTTAATTACGCTTGGTTGATACGTTCGTTTCATGGGCCGCAATCTGATAACACAGAACGGCGCGATTCTAGTGAGCCTGAGCAGAAAGTGCCAACTAATAAGATATATATATAAAACTTGTTGTTGTTGTTAGTACCCATGGGAACTGTGCATAACGGATCGTAACGTAGGCGGAATCAACCGATACGCGACCCCTGAAGTTGTGGATAACCATTGGCGTTTGCGTGAGTAGATAGGGGATGAAAAGGACGCTCAAACTTATCCACAACTTATTCGCAAGTCTTTGCACAAGTTACTCACATCGATGACAAGATATGGGCAAAGGGGCTCGCATGGGAACCCGCCCACCCTGTTGATATTTCGAATAAAAATCAAAAAGGGGTGTGTTTCGGTGCGACATCAATAGCTATGAACTTGAGATAGTCATTAGAATGAGACAGGCGGCCACGTCGAAGAATTAATAATTTGATCGTCAGGAGGGGGACGAAAGCAAAGTGGGTCTATTGGTTTGGGAGAAGTGTTTAGAACGTTTGCAGGACGAATTTTCCTCACAGCAGTTCAATACCTGGATACGACCACTGCAAGTCCGCATGGACGAGTCGTGTATACGGTTGCTTGCACCAAACCCCTACGTTCGCGATCAGGTAGAAACAAACTTCCTAGACCGAATTCAAGAGCTTGTTAATGATCTAGGAGATCCAGCTAGCCCGCTGAGCGTGGATCTTGGCATTGGGAGCCGGGATCGCTTGGCGGGTATTCCGGTACGGGGAGAGGCGCGAAATAACCGCACATCGGGTGGCCTCATTGGGACGTTTCGTTTCGAATCGTTTGTCGAAGGGAAATCGAATGAGTTGGCGCGAGCGGCCGCCTTCCAAGTGTCAGAGAACGCGGGCCAGTCTTATAACCCACTGCTACTTTACGGCGGTGTTGGGCTAGGCAAGACCCATCTGATGCATTCGGTAGGCAACGAAATCCTGATGAAAACGCCACAATCTAACGTCGTGTACCTGCACTCTCAGAGGTTCGTTCAGGACATGGTGAAAGCATTGCAGACAGGGACGATGCAAGATTTTATGCACCACTATCGGTCCGTCGATGCACTCCTGATTGACGACATACAATTTTTTGCTAACAAGATGCGATCGCAGGAGGAGTTCTTTCACGTATTCAATGCATTATACGAGCGAGGGAACCAAATGGTTTTCACGTGTGATCGGTACCCAAGTGAAATCCAAGGGCTCGAAGAGCGCCTGAAGTCAAGGTTCGTTCATGGTCTTACGGTCGAAGTCGAGCCCCCGGATCTAGAGACTCGCGTAGCCATCCTGCTAAAAAAGGCAGAGGCGGAAGGAATCACCCTGGAATCCGATGTTGCGTTTTATATGGCGGAACGCGTACGAAGCAATGTGCGTGAGCTCGAGGGCGCATTACGACGAGTTTTGGCGAGCGCTCGCTTCAGCGGCCACCTAATAACAGTTGAACATGTCCGTAGGACGCTACGAGACCTTATCGCGATACAAGATCGACAAGTGAGTGTGGACAACATTCAGCGGACGGTGGCCGAGTACTACAACATTAAACACGCGGACATGTTAAGTAAGCGTCGCAATCGCACGGTCGCTAGGCCCCGACAAATGGCGATGAGTTTGGCTAAAGAGCTGACACAGCACTCGTTACCCGAACTAGGAGATTTTTTTGGTGGCCGAGATCACACGACGGTTATTCATGCGTGTCGAAAGATTGAGGAGTTGAAAGAAACGAACGCCGATCTCGCGGAGGACTATAGAAACTTATCTAGGTTACTGAACAGGTAAGGGTCGACGTTGCCATGAAATTCACCACCAATCGAGAAAGTTTGCTACGCCCCCTGCAACTTGTAACCGGGGTCGTTGAGCGCCGTCAAACGCTCCCCGTGCTTTCGAACCTGCTGGTTAAAGCCGCTGATGGTGCTGTTTCCATTACCGGGACCGACCTCGAGGTGCAGTTGGTTGCATCGATCGAAGGTGTCGATGTCGAGCAGGAGGGATCGGCGACGATACCTGCGAGAAAACTTGCGGATATTTGGAGATCGTTGGTTGAAGGGGCCGAAGTTTCGGTGGCGGTCGAAAATACACGAACGATCGTTCGGTCGGGTCGAAGTCGCTTCGCGTTGGCAACGCTCCCGGTTGAAGAATTCCCCGAGCTAGCAAGTCACGATGGAGAGGTAAACGTCGTGATGCCGCTATCTGACATACAACGCCTTTTAGATAAAACAAGTTTTGCGATGGCCCAGCAGGACGTTCGCTATTTTCTCAATGGCATGTTGTTAGAAATTACCAGTGCGCATGTCAGGGCGGTTGCGACGGACGGGCATCGTATGGCCATGTGTACGGTTGGACAAAAGATCGACGGTGTTGATCGTATTCAGGCGATTGTGCCAAGGAAGGGAGTTCTTGAGCTGGGGCGATTGCTAAACGACTCCAGCGCTGATGTCGAACTATCGCTTGGCAGCAATCACCTCACTGCAAAGCAGGAGGGGTACACGTTGACGACCAAGCTGGTGGACGGAAAATTTCCTGATTACGAGACCGTAATACCTCGTGACCCCGGGCAAACACTGGTCGGCGATCGCGAGACGCTACGGCACGCGTTCCAGCGGGCGGCGATTTTATCGAATGAAAAATATCGTTGCGTGCGGCTGTCCCTCGAAGGGGATCAAATGAAGATCGAAGCCAACAACCCAGAGCAAGAAGAAGCAGAAGAGATTGTTGCCGTTGAATATGGTGGCGATTTGCTAGAGATAGGGTTCAATGTGGCTTATCTGCAGGACGTCTTAAGCGTGCTGGAAACGGAGTCGGTGCGATTGTCGGTAGCCGACGCAAATAGCAGCGCGCTTATTGAGGCGCCCGGAGTCGACGATTCTCTTTATGTCGTTATGCCTATGCGGCTATAGCGCTTCAAGATGATCCTCGAGCGCTTCGAGGCAGAAAACGTACGAAATATAGCGGCCGCGAGAGTCGACCTATGCGCTGGCCTCAACGTTTTGTCGGGGTCGAATGGAGCTGGCAAGACCGCGTTACTAGAAGCCGTTCATTTAATGATCCGGGGGCGCTCGTTTCGGACCCGCTCCATTGAATCGATGATAAGACACGGTAGTGAAGCGCTGACCGTTCGGGCCTCAATCCGAAGTTTGTCACGCGGTGAGACCAAGGTGGGTCTCGTTAAAGATCGAAAAAAAAACACCCAATTGCATCGAAATGGGGTGGCTGTGACGAATGCATCGGAGGTGGCGGCGCTTTTACCAGTGCAGGTGCTGCTACCAGACCTTGCCGACCTTGTTTTTGGGTCGCCTGCGACCCGGCGGCAATGGCTTGATTGGGGGGCGTTTCACGTGAAACATGAATACCTTGGGATGCTGCGGGACTATTTGCGCGCGATTCGGCAACGCAACACCGCACTTAAGGCTGGCGATCGGGAGGCCGTTGAATTATGGGGCGAGCAAGCGGGGGAGCTAGGGGAGCGGGTGGCGGACGCGCGACAGCAATACGCTGACAGGATCAACAAGCACTTCACCGATACGTTGTCGACGCTTAGCCCGGGGTTGAACGTATCGTTGCGTCACGAGCCAGGGTGGCGCGGCGAATCTTTGGTGAATGAAATGAGACTTCACGCGCCACGGGATGTAAAATTAGGGTCTACGCAGGCGGGTCCCCATAGGGGGGACGTCCGGATAGAGATCGTTCCAACGTCCAAACATACAATGTCGCAACCAGCAGCGCAGGTGCTTTCCCGAGGACAAGGGAAAGTGGTGGCCAGCGCGATGCAATTGGTCCAGGCACAACACCTATCGTCAACGATGGAGACGTCGTCGTTATTTCTCATCGACGATGCTGGGGCTGAATTGGATGGAGAACATAGAGATCGCTTTTTTGGGATGTTGAGAGACCACGATTATCAGATTTTAGCAACCACCACCGACTCAGATTGGCTTTCGGCGGGGTATCACGGCGTTAATAGGGCGTTGTTTCACGTGGAACACGGACACATCGAACCTGTTGATCAAAATTAGAGGTAATAGGTAAATATGGCAGAAGATACGTACGATTCCGAAAGTATCAAGGTCCTGAAGGGGCTGGACGCCGTTAGGAAGCGACCCGGTATGTATATTGGTGACACGGAAGATGGCACCGGATTACATCATATGGTTCAGGAGCTCGTCGACAATGCGATCGATGAGGCCTTGGCGGGGTATTGCGACGCGGTCGACGTAACGATTCATGTGGGAAACGCAGTCTCGGTCAAGGACAACGGCCGTGGGATCCCGGTCGACATCCATGCTGAGGAAGGCGTTTCTGCGGCAGAAGTAATCATGACGACCCTCCATGCCGGAGGTAAATTTGACGATAACAGCTACAAAGTGTCCGGTGGCTTGCACGGGGTTGGCGTGTCGGTCGTTAATGCGCTTTCTGATGTTTTTCGCCTGACGATTCGACGCGAAGGGAAGGTGTTTGAGCAGGTATACCGCCACGGAGTCCCGGAGGCGCCTGTTGCAGCAGTGGGTGAATCAGAGGAAACGGGAACGGATTGCTACTTCGAGCCGTCGCCGGACACCTTTACCAACATCGATTTCAATTACGATGTGCTATCCAGGCGCCTGCGAGAGCTCGCTTTTTTAAATTCGGGCGTGCTAATCAGGGTTAGTGATGAGCGCAGCGGCAGGAGCGATGAATTCAGGTACGAGGGCGGTCTGCGCGCCTTTGTCGAGTTCCTGAACCTTAACAAAGAGCCATTGAACGACGTGTTTCACTGTGTCTCGACCCGAGATGACGATGTGACGGTTGAGGTCGCTATGCAATGGAATGACGGATACCAAGAACAAGTGTACGCGTACACAAACAATATCCCGCAGGGTGATGGTGGAACACATCTGGCGGGGTTTCGCGCGGCGCTAACCCGAACGTTAAACACGTATATTGAGCGCGAAGGACTATCAAAAAAGGCGGATGTTCAAACAACGGGGGACGATGCGCGCGAGGGTTTAACGGCTGTCGTTTCAGTCAAACTCCCCGACCCGAAATTTTCGTCACAAACCAAGGATAAGCTGGTCTCCAGTGAGGTGAAAACGGCCGTTGAGCAAGAGCTTGGTAAATTCTTTGGGGCGTATCTCAACGAACACCCTCAAGACGCCAAAACGTTGGTGTCTAAGATGATCGATGCCGCTAGGGCTCGCGAGGCCGCGAGGAAGGCGAGGGAATTGACGCGGAGGAAGGGGGCCCTGGATATCGCTGGCTTGCCCGGGAAACTTGCGGATTGTCATGAAAAAGACCCGTCATTATCGGAAATTTTCCTCGTGGAGGGGGATTCTGCAGGGGGCTCGGCAAAAAGTGGTCGAGATCGCCAGACACAAGCGATTTTGCCGCTACGAGGCAAGATTCTTAATGTGGAAAAGGCACGCTGGGACAAAATGCTTTCTCACGCTGAAATTGGTGCTTTGGTTACTGCATTAGGCTGCGGAATTGGGCGAGGGGAGTTCGATATCGCTAAATTACGTTATCACCGAGTGATCATCATGACGGACGCTGATATCGATGGGTCCCATATTCGAACGCTATTGCTGACCTTTTTCTTTCGTCAAATGCGGGAACTGATAGAGCATGGCCACGTTTTGATTGCCCAGCCCCCGTTATTTAAGGTAAAGAAAGGCAGACAAGAACGATATATCAAAGACGAAGACGAGCTGGATGCACATTTCCTGGGTGTTGCGATGGATGGAACGGCGCTACATACCAACGCCGATTCGGCCGCCGTCGAGGCAGAAAAACTGGAGTCAGTGGCCGGACATTACTTAGAGCTCCTAAATCGTCTACGAGATATCAGCAGGTTGTATCCGTTGTTGGCCACGGAAGCGCTTACAAGCGTGGCGACGGTCGATAGTGTCATGCTCCGCGATGAGGCTGCGATGGAGCTTTGGTGCGAGACGTTAAGTGCCGCAATGACAGCGGACGACATAGAAGTTGACGTGACGACTGTCTACGACGATGTTCGTGGATCATACAATGTTGAAGTTAGGCAGACCCAACATACGGTAGAACGCATCACGGTGCTCGACGCCGCCTTTTTTAATTCACCCGATTATGCGCGCATTCGAACGGTGGCTGCGGAGCTCGAAGGGTTGGTTGAAGAGGGGGCATATGTCGTACGGGGCGAACGCACCAAAGAGATAAAGAGCTTCGGCGAGGGCCTAGATTGGATTCTTTCCGAAGCAAGGCGGGGCACCGATATACAGCGTTATAAAGGCCTTGGAGAAATGAATCCAGATCAACTCGCGGATACAACGATGGATCCAGCAACGCGGAGCATGCTCCGGGTAACGGTTCAGGACGCAATCGCCGCGGATCATATTTTCACGACGTTGATGGGCACTCAGGTCGAACCACGTCGTGAATTTATTGAGACGAATGCGCTTTCAGTTGCCAATTTGGATGTCTAGGCGTCGATCTCTTTCATTGTCCGATCGAGCCATTCCTCTGCCAACCTATTGATTTCGCTAGCTTTTCTATCAATGCTGGAAATCGGCGTGCTGATCCGTACTTGAATTGTGCCACCGTGCTTTTTAAATGAATGTGCGGGCCAGCAACGTCCTGCGTTATGGGCGACTACGAATACGGGTTTCCCACTTGCGGACGCTAGGGCAGCGCCGCCACGCTGCATGGGAGCTCTATTTCCACTATCTAGTCGGGTGCCCTCAGGGAATAGGGTCACCCAGATGCCATCGTCGAGGCGGCGGCTGCCTTGATCTATGAGCTGCCGTAACGCGCCCAGGCGCCGGGTTCGATCAATGGCGATGGGGCGTAGCAGTGCAAACGCCCATCCAAAAAAGGGAATCCAGAGTAACTCCTTTTTTATAAGTGTCGTCTGAGGGCTAACCACGGTTTGAATGAAGAGAGCTTCCCAAGTGCTTTGATGCGTCACGAGCAATACGCCGGGCCCATGACGTAAATGCTGTTCGCCGTCGACGACGCAGTTGATTTTGCAGGTGACGCGCAGCCACCAAAGCGAGAATTTTGTCCAATGGCCGATAATGAAACGAAAGCGCTGCTCGAATGGGAGCGCCCAACCGATCAACACTGACAACGTTCCCCATACGACGGTTAACGGGATATAACCGCAATAGAATAGAAAAGAACGTAACGAAATCACGACGTCGGTGCTATCAAAGGCTAGATGACCAAGGCGCGTTTTGCGCATGTACAAATTTGATAGTGATCTTCTTTTCTATGCGTTGGGAACTTGTGCAATCTAAGGGATGGTTCGGTTTCGGTCAAAATACGGCCAAGGTAAATGATTGGGGGATGGACGTTGGAGTCACGATTGCGATGTGGTTGGGCTAATTCGGGAGTTCTCTGTGCCCACTACCACGATACCGAGTGGGGAGTTCCGACGAGGGAACCCAAAGCGCTTTTCGAACGACTGACCCTAGAAAGTATGCAGGCCGGGTTGAGCTGGTTGACGGTCTTGAATAAGCGCGAAACCATGCGGCACGCGTTTTTTGATTTTGACCCGAAGTCACTAGCTGAGGTGGTCGACGTAGAGGGATCCGGGTGGCTGGAGGATCGTGGGTTAATCCGTCACCGGGGCAAACTTAACGCGATGGTTATAAATGCGCGATTGTTTAACCAGATCACAGAGCCCGCGCAATTTTTGTGGTCTTTTGTTGAACACACGTCAATACAAAATAATTGGCGAAAAGGACTGGAAGTGCCCGTAACGACGGAGCATTCGATTGAAATGGCGAAAGCACTCAAGAAAATAGGGTTTAAGTTCCTTGGCCCTACGACTTGTTATGCCTTTATGCAAAGCGCAGGCATGGTGAACGATCATCTTGTTTCTTGTTTCCGCCACGCAGAAGTTAACTTCGCCAGTAATCCGGGGTCAGTAGGACGAGAAGGGTGAATATTTCCAGTCGGCCGAGGAGCATTGCGATGATGAGAAGCCACTTGCTTGACGTAGACAGCGCCTGATAGCCAAGCGCTACGTCACCCAGCCCAGGGCCCAAATTGTTTAGGCATGCGCCAATTGCCGAAAAGGCGCTTACAAAATCCAAGTCAGATATCGCAAGTAGTGCACACAACAATCCCACAAAAAACAGTAAATAGACGGCGAAAAAGCCCCAGACCGCGTCAACGACACGATCGGGCACTAACTGATGCCCCATTTTGATGTGAAAAATGCCATTGGGATGTACCAATCGACGCATCTCTCGGAGGCCTTGTCTGAATATCAAGAGAACACGGTATATTTTTATGCCGCCCGCCGTGGACCCGGCGCATCCTCCGGCAAAAGCCGCGAATAACAGAAGAAATGGAATAACGGATGGCCAAGTACTGAAATTCGCGGTCGTGAACCCAGTCGTCGTTGCGATCGAAACCGCTTGGAATAATGCGTCTCGCATTGGTCTTGCGGAAGCCTCAGGATGCGCGGCAAGTATCCCCGCGGCGACGAGCGACAGCACGACCAGGATTCCAAGAAACAGTCGAACCTCGATATCGCGAATGTAAGGCGTCAATCGCCGTTGCTGGAGCACACCGAAGTGCAGTGTAAAGTTAACGCCGGCGAGCACCATGAAAACGACGGCAACGGCTTCTATAGCGGGGTTATCAAAAAAGCCCAGGCTAGCGTCGTGAGTCGAGAAACCACCGATTGCAACGGTTGAGAAGGCGTGACAAATGGCGTCGAAGATGTCCATGCCGGCGATACCGTACGAGGCCGCGCACGCCACCGTGATGCCGAGATATATGTACCAAAGCGACTTGGCTGTTTCTGTGATGCGAGGTTTCAGTTTGGCATCTTTAACGGGCCCAGGGGCTTCCGCCCGATAGAGCTGCATACCGCCGATACCGAGCATGGGCAGGATTGCTACCGCGAGCACGATGATCCCCATCCCGCCGAGCCACTGAAGTTGTGCTCGATAGAAGAGAATCGAACGCGGCAACATATCGAGCCCGGTCAAGACCGTTGCACCAGTAGTTGTTATTCCAGAAAACGACTCGAAGGCCGCGTCGGTGAAATTCTCGGTAATGCCAGACCCAAGTAGTGGCGAAAGAGGAAGCGCGCCAAATAGGCCAAGTCCGAGGTAAAATAACACCGTTACCAAAAAGCCCTCTCGGCTGCGTAGCTCGACGCCATCACGTTTTAATCGCCATAGCACGAAACCAATACCCAAAGTGATGGCAAATGCGATGGTGAACGTGTTCAACGTGTTTTCGGCGTACACCACCGCAACGAGAATCGGCATCAGCAACGTCAAACTGAAGAGCATGAGCAATGTGCCTGTAACACCGAGAATGACGTTTAGATGCATATCAAAAAAAGTTGAAATTGACTTGGAAGAGGCGTTCCACAGCGCCTATCCGCGTTTTGTCGGTAAGAAACAATATAACGTGGTCGTCGGATTCTATTTGTAGCTCATCATGGGCGATCATGACTTTATCGTTGCGGACCAGCGCCCCTATGGTTGCACCTTCCGGGAGGCCCAGGTCAACCAACCTACGCCCCACCACCTTGCTGCTTCGCTCGTCACCATGTACGACGGCTTCCATCGCTTCTGCCGCGCCACGCCGCAGGCTGTGAACCCGCGCCACGTCGGCACGACGAACGTGGGTGAGGATCGTACTCGTGGTGGCCAACTGGGGAGATATTGCGACGTCGATTGAACCTTCATGCATCAGATCTACATACGCCGGTTTGCCGATAAGTGTCATTACCTGGCGGACGCCGAGCTGTTTTGCCAGCATCGACGACATGATGTTGACTTCGTCATCATTGGTAACCGCGCAGAAGGCATCGGTACGCTCGATGTTTTCCTGGATCAGAAGGTCTCGATCGGTCGCATCGCCTAGGATCACTACGCTTGAGTCAAGTCGTTGCGCCGCGGCATCGGCGCGGTCCGCACTAAATTCGAGCACTTTTACCGAAAAAGAGGATTCAATAGAGCGAGCCAGTGATTCACCAATGTTCCCACCTCCGGCGATCATGACGCGTTTAAACGGCTTTTCGACGTGTCGGAACTCTGCCATGACGGCGTTGATATTTTCAGAGGCAGCGACAAAGAACACCTCATCCTCAGCCTCCACGACGGTGTCCCAACGTGGCGTGATTGGCTGGCCTTGCCGAAAAATCGCGGCGACTCGCGTTTCAACATTGGGGATGTGATCCCGCAGGGTAACGATTCGTTGGCCGACAAGCGGCCCATCATGGTAGGCGCGCATCGCCGCGAGTTGTACGCGGCCTTCGGCGAAGTCGAGAACCTGCAAAGCGCCAGGGTGCTGCAACAGTTGTTTGATTTGATCGGTAACAACCTGCTCAGGATTGATCAGCACGTCGATAGGCATGTGATCTTGAGTAAAGAAGTCAGAACCGGTCAGATACGCCGATGCGCGTATTCGAGCAATCTTCATCGGCGTTTTGAATAGAGAGTAGCTAACCTGACACGCGACCATGTTGACTTCGTCGCTCCCGGTCACCGCGATAAGCATATCGGCGTCGTCAGCGTTTGCTTGTTGGAGGACATCAGGCCGCGATGCGTGCCCGTACACCGTCCGTATGTCGAGGCGATCCCGCAATTCCCTCAAACGATGTTCGTCAAGATCGACCACGGTAACGTCGAATGACTCGCTGGCGAGGTGTTCCGCAAGAGTGCCCCCGACCTTGCCGGCGCCAAGAATTAAGATTTTCATGATTGGGTCACTACAGCTTGGTTATTCGCGAGTAAAAAAAGCCGTCCGGGCCACCCTCTATGGGAAGACACTGACGACCGAAGAGCGTGGCTCGACCCCAGTCGGCAGCGATAGGTACCGTCGACGCATCGGTGGTCTGATCCAGAAAATGTTGAATCACTGAATCGTTTTCGTCCGGCAGGATCGAACAAGTGCTGTACAACAGAGTACCCCCAGATGCCAACATGTTCCAGAGGTTGCTGAGAAGCTCTCGTTGTTTGCGCTGTAAATCAAACATGTCCTCGTGGGACCGATGTAACTTGATATCCGGTTTTCGCCGGAGCGTGCCGGTACCGGTGCACGGGGCGTCGACAAGAATCGAGTCAAACATTTCACCATCCCACCAGTTTCGTAAAGTTGCATCGCCCTCGCGAAGTTCGAATGGAAGACCAAGGCGACGAGACTCACTTACCCCGTAGAAGCCACGCGTTACATCGACGTCGATGGCCGTTAAATGGATGTCTTTGTGCGCTTCGAGGAGTTGCAATGCTTTTATGCCGGGCGACGCACACGCGTCGAGCACGCGCGTTGCAGGTTTTGGCGCTAGAAGGTGTGCGACCCGTTGAGAAGCCTCATCTTGAACCGTAAACCACCCTTTGCTGTATCCGGGTATCGTGTTTGCGGCTTGTGGGGTCACCAGCGTCAAGGCGTTCGATAGTTCGCCGGGAACGGTGGGGATGCCTTGATCGAGAAGAATTTGGGCGAATGACATTGCTGGCTGTCGATTTTGATTTACTCGCAAGGTCATAGGTGCTCGGGTGATGTTCGTTCGAAAAATGTTGTCCGCAGCATCGGGGTAGTGGTGCTGGATCGATCGAATTAACCATGATGGGGCTTCAAACTGTGCCTCGACGCTAGGTTCGAGCAATGCCTGTGGATTTCTCAAAATTGCGTTTACGAGTCCACATGCCCACTGCTTGCCCAAATGCCGGGCTGCTTCAACCGTGAGCGTCACAGCGGCGTGGTCTGCAATCGCTGTGTTTTGTAGTTGGTAGGCGCCCACTAAAATCAGGCAATACAGGTCGAAGTCTTTTTTACGAAGAGGTTTTGTTAGTCGCGAGTCGAGCTGCTCCGACAAGGAAAACCAATGACGAACAACACCGTAGCAAAGCTCGAATATAAGCGCCCGGTCGGGATGATCGCGGTAGAAATCTAGCGCTCCGTCGAGTGACTCGCCGGTGGATACCGCGCTAATGGTGCGCGCGGCTGCCGCGCGCGGATCAGACGACGACATCGTACTGTGTTCCAGTAGAGAACAGGTCGGCGTGGCCGTTAGCGGCAACGTCCGCCGACATCGGATTGCCTTGGCCCCGATTCAGCTGGACGGTGTCTAGTAATAACAGTCCGTCGCTGCACCCGATGGCAAACCCTTGGTCCGTTTTGACTAATTCACCGGGATTGGCCGATCCTGCTACGACCTTTGCTTTTAAGATGCGGATCCGATGTTTCCCTAGTCGGGCGTAGGCGGCACTACGTCCAGATAGTGCGCGAACGATACGTTCGACATTGACCGCGGTGGTCGCCCAGGAAATGAATGAGTCGCCCGGTGATAGTTTATGGGCGTAGGTGGCTTGCCTATGGTCCTGGGGTGAGGGTTCAGGGAGGGTGTCCCAATCTCTAAGTACATCAATGAGGGCGGCGCTTCCCAGTTTGGCTAGTGTCTTAGCAAGCGAAGGGCCTGTTTCGTCGCTCCTTAATTGGTGACGGGTGCGCGCGAATACGGGTCCTGTGTCGAGTGTTTTCTCGATTCGCATGATAGATACCCCGGTTTCGCCATCGCCGGCCATGATCGATCGCTCGATTGGCGCCGCGCCGCGCCATCGGGGTAGCAATGAAGCGTGGACGTTCAGGCTGGCAAATTGGGGCGCACGGAATATTTCCGGGGGAAGAATCATGCCGTAGGCCACAACGACAAGAAGGTCGAGGTCGTCAACCAGATCCTCGCGTCCGATCAGGTCGGTTGGCGTTTCGCAAACAATGCCGAGGGCTTCAGCCACTTGCTGGACCGCACTCGACTGGACCGTCCGCCCTCGCCCGCTAGGCCGTTCAGGTTGGGTAAGAATTCGTACGACTTCGTGGGGAGTATTAATTAATTCGCGAAGTATGATGGCAGCAAATTCAGGGGTGCCGGCGAATCCCAAACGCATCGGCTTAAGCCTGCAGTCGTTTGGCAAGTTTTTTGCGGATGTGACTACGTTTCAGAGCAGACAGGTAATCGACGAACAGTCGGCCTTCGAGATGGTCACACTCATGCTGAATGCACACGGAAAGAAGCCCTTCGGCATCAAATTCTTGAGCGTTGCCAAGTTTGTCGAGTGCGGAAACTCGAATGCGTTCGGCGCGCTCAACTGGCTCGAAGAAACCGGGGACCGAGAGACAACCTTCCTCCCGCTGTTGTAGCCCACCGAGCACCTCAACGGTCGGATTAACGAATGCGTAGGGCTGGTCGCGAGATTCGGAAACGTCGATAACAACGATACGCTTGTGAACATCGACCTGCGTGGCTGACAGGCCGATTCCAGGCGCGGCGTACATCGTTTCCAGCATGTCGTCGATCAGTCTAGTCACACGCGGGGTGACACGCTCAACGGGCGAAGCCTGTTGGCGTAATCGCGGGTCAGGAAACTCAAGAATATTGAGAAGCGCCATTGAGATAGGTTATCGGAATACACCGAAGAGATGCGATGACCGGCGATTTTGCCTGAAAGGACAGCGTGGACATACCGTCACGAATAATCAGCAAAGCCATCCTAAGCAATTGGCATGAGAGAATTTTCGATCGGCCGAGGTTAAATTGGTATGCCTGGCGTGTTTGCCGTCGTCGTTAGAGGCATCATTTGTCGTCAGTCGGCAGGGTCTGTATATTCGGCGCGCTTCGAAGCGTAGGGAGCAGTCATGAGTTGGGTAGCGATTCTAATGGGATCCCAGTCCGATTGGCCGGCGATGGAATCCACGACGGAAGTTCTCAGTGAATTGGGGATTGAGTTTGAAGTTCGGGTGAGCTCGGCTCACCGAACGCCTGACGAAACCGCGCTATATGTTGATGATGCGGAGACACGAGGATGTCAGGTCTTCGTTTGTGGAGCAGGATTAGCCGCACATCTTGCGGGGGCAGTCGCCGCGCACACGACGCGACCTGTGATTGGGGTACCAATGGACGCGGGTCCCCTTTCGGGATTTGATGCATTACTTTCAACGGTACAAATGCCACCAGGAATTCCTGTGGCGACGGTCGCTGTGGGTCGCTCGGGCGCTAAAAATGCGGGCTACTTGGCTGCACAGATTCTAGCGCTAGGGAACGAGATGGTTGCCGAGCGGTTGTTGCAAGATCGATCGCAGAACCGGGACAAAGTCGCAGAGCAAAATCGTTCGGTCCAAGAATCACTGGACAGCGAGTGATTGATGATGAAATCCAACGTGCGACAGCAGTCCTTATGGTCGGCGGAGTAATCGCGCACGCTTGTGAAGGTGTTTGGGGCCTGGCGTGCGATGCGTATTCGCTGGCGGGCGTAAGAAGGATACTGGAGCTGAAACGTCGGTCTTTTGTAGAGGGACTGATTCTGATCGGTGGCCAGTCGGCAGATTTTGCGTTAGAGCTTGCCGGCTTGAGTGCGGAGCAACGGGAAAAGCTGGAAAATAGCTGGCCTGGTCCCGAGACTTGGGTTATGGAGACACATCGTTTTCCAGTATGGATAACGGGTGGACGAGGAACGGTGGCCGTTCGAGTGCCAGGTCACGATCAAGCCCGCGAATTGGCACAGCGGTTTGGCGGGCCGCTGGTCTCAACTTCAGCGAATCGCACGGGTGAAGAGCCGACTGCTCGTCAAGAAGAGGTGGTGAGAGGTTTCGGGGATCTTGTGGATTATGTGTTACCTGGCGCTATCTCCGGACCCGAAGGGCCGAGCCGAATACGGGTTGCTGCGAGTGGCGAGGTAATGCGTTGAGCCTTGATCGATACGCTGTCATCGGTAACCCGGTAACCCATAGCCTTTCGCCGCTGATTCATCGTGCGTTTGCTAAGCAGTCGGGGGAGTTGTTGACGTACTCTGTCATTGAAACGCCGATCGACGCTTTCGAGGCTCGGGTCGCCGAGTTTTTTGATGCGGGCGGGTGCGGCCTTAACGTGACGGTGCCTTTTAAGTCACGGGCGTGCGATTGGGTCGATTGCCTTGACGAATACAGCCGTGAGGCGGGGGCTGTCAATACGATACGAGTCACGAAAGAAGGCTTCGAGGGGTTTAACACGGATGGCATTGGGCTCATGCGCGACCTTGAGCGTCTAGGATGGTCTCCAAGAAATGCCCGCGTGCTTATTTTAGGGGCCGGCGGTGCAGCTCGCGGAATTCTCGGCCCGTTGCTGCGGGCTTCCGTCCGGGCAGTCATGATCGCAAATCGCACCCCGGAAAAGGCGCGCCATTTGGCGGATCAGTTTGAGGATGTGGGATGGGCTGGACTGGATAAGGTTGGAGGTGTGTGGGACATCGTTATCAATGCGACTTCTGCTGGACTTGATGGTGATGGCGCAATCGTGGCCCGAGAAAGGTTACGAAACGCATACTGCTACGACCTTTACTACCGTTCTGATGGAGACACCCCGTTTGTCACTTGGGCACAGAAGGTTGCTTTGGGTGCATCCGATGGCTTGGGAATGTTGGTTGAGCAAGCAGCCGAAGCCTTTCGCATCTGGCGGGGACACAAACCCGATACGGATCTGGTTTTGCAACGGCTTCGACGACACGCTTGAAATTCCAGAATAGTCTTAATCTAGGGAGTGACCTCGAATAGGCGCCGTTCGTCCAGCATGATGTTTAGAGTCGTCGATACAGGCCATAGTTCGTCGTAGCGGAGAAGGAAGAAGTCATGGATGCCGATGGACGACTTCGCGTAGTTGTGTACATCGCCGCAGTGGTTGCGTGTGTGGTTATTGTCTTGGGCGCGTATACGCGTCTCGTCGATGCCGGGCTGGGGTGTCCAGACTGGCCGGGTTGTTACGGAATGCTCGGAGTTCCGGAGTCTATTGAGCAGATTCGTCAGGCGGAAGCGCGATACCCAGAAATTCCTGTGGAACCTCACAAGGCGTGGACCGAAATGGTCCATCGTTATGTTGCGACCGGCCTCGGCGCGCTCTGTTTTTGCATACTTGGGCTAGCCTGGTTTCAAGGCCGACGGCTTTTGATTCCAATCGTGCTAACTGCGGTGGTAATCGTCCAAGGTATATTTGGGGCGTGGACCGTAACCCTTAAGCTTTGGCCACAGGTTGTCACGGCACACTTGTTAGGCGGTTTCGCGACATTATCAGTGCTTTGGTGGTATGCCGCGTCGCTGCGGCCAACGAGCGGCGCAATGGTGGTACCAAGAAAATTGGCGCGAATCGCGCTAGTCGCGGTCCTATTGCAGATTGCGCTTGGCGGGTGGGTCACCTCGAATTACGCGGCGCTGGCATGCCCAGATTTCCCGACCTGTCACCGCAAACTCATACCCCCGATGGACTTTGAACGGGGGTTTGATTTCACACAAACCATTGGGCCCAATTATCTCGGTGGTCAGCTGGACAGTGATGCACGTATCGCGATTCAAGTAACGCATCGCATTGGTGCCGTGGTCGTTCTATTGCTGGTAGGTCTGTTGGTATTTTATCTTCGCGCCCAGCCCTTCGGCTGGGCCCTCGGTAGCATTCTAGGACTCCAGTGGGCTCTCGGCATTTCGAATGTCCTTTTTAATCTTCCGCTTTGGGTGGCCGTATTACACAATGCTGGTGGAGCTGCGCTATTGCTGATGGTACTCACCCTTAATGTTGGGTTCGGCCAGACTCGGGAGCAACTTCTCGTAAAAGGATCCAAGTCCATTGAGTGATGTGTTGATCGATAACGCGCGCCACGTTTGGCGGGATTATCTTGAGATGTGTAAGCCACGCGTCATTTTACTGATGTTGATGTGTGCGACGGTCGGCATGTTTCTATCGGTTCCTGGAATGGTTCCCCCGAAGATTATTTTGTTTGGCCTCGTAGGTATTGCTCTAGTTGCCGCTTCCGCAGCAGCCGTAAACCATATTGCCGATGCACAAATCGATATGCGGATGGCGAGGACACAAGATCGCCCGATCGCGACCGGGCGTGTGTCTGTGTCGCAAGGAGTTGTGTTTGCAGGAATCATCGGTGCAAGCGGCCTTGCGATCCTCTATTACTTGGTCAACCCCTTGACCGCAGTTCTCAACCTGGTGTCTTGGATTGGCTATGGGTTGATTTATACGCTCTACTTGAAGCGAGCGACGCCGCAGAACATTGTCATCGGAGGCTTGTTCGGCGCCGCACCACCGCTTTTCGGTTGGACGGCCGTCACGAATACGATTGAACCTGGGGCATTGCTATTGGTACTGATCATTTATGCATGGACGCCCCCGCACTTTTGGGCCTTGGCGCTCGATCGGAAAGCGGAATATGAGAATGTAGAGGTTCCGATGCTACCGATCACTCACGGAGAGGCGTATACGCGGTGGCAGATATTGTTTTATACCGTGATCTTGTTGGTGTGCAGCGTTCTCCCGTTCAGTATTGGTATGAGTGGCTGGCCATATTTGTTGGCGGCTCTTGCTCTCGGCGCGGTGTTTGTTTTCTGGGCGGTTGCATTGTTTACGAAACAAAATGAAAGGGTCCCCATCCGTACGTTTCGCTACTCGATTACCTACCTTACGGTACTCTTTCTAGCGCTCCTGGTAGACCACTACCTGCCATGGGCGAGCTGAGTGACGGGCTGTTGATCGCGGTTTCAAGGCATGCGTAACGCGGTCGCGTTAGTTTGCATTTTTTTGCTTGCGGTCGCTGGGATGCTCTGGCTGGACCAAACGCCAAAGCAGCTTGGTATGTCGGAGCTCAAATCACTTGGCTTGTTTACGTTGCCGGAACCCCGAGAGATCACTGATTCGTTGCTATTGGATGAGGCCGGTAATCCTTTCGACGTTAAACGATTCGATGGGCGTTGGTCCTTTATCTTTTTCGGATACACGCGATGTCCCGACATATGCCCCGTCACCATGTCGATTCTTGGACAAGCCGAACGATTAATGGAGGCCGAGCAGGGGACGGAGCAAGCGAACGCTAGCTTTCAAGGGATGTTTGTGTCGGTAGACCCCGAGCGTGATGACCAGGATACGATGAAGGCGTATGTGGAGGCGTTTTCACCAACATTTATTGGACTAATCGGTACTGGTGCGTCGGTGAGATCATTTGGGCTTCAACTTGGGGCAGGCTTTCGAAGGGGCGAAAAGGTTGATACGGAGCTCGGTTATTTAGTCGAGCACTCTCCCTATATCTTCGTCGTCGATCCTACGGCTCGATACTATGGCTACATAAAGCCGCCCTTCGATGCAAACCGTCTGGCGCTGATTTACTCGAGCTTGAGACAACAGGGGGGTTCGTGATCCAGGGATCGATTTTATGGGGTTGCCGCTTAAGGCAAACCAAACAATCTGATCGAGGATCGTCGCGAGTCGACAAGGGCATCTAGAAAATCGAAAACCCGCGCATGTGTTGGGCACTAACTTGGCGAAATTCGTCAGGATCCTTTGACAGACGTGCCCCGCTTTCTATGTCAACTGACGTCGCTGCCAGTCGCGACAGCCAGAAAGCGACCGCACTGTAAAGGCCGAAAGTGGGATAACAAGCGACCTCGGCGTCTTCGAAAGAACGAATCTCTTGGTAGCCCGCAACCAAAGCTACCGCACGATTCTTGTCCAACTGGTGTCGTTCGGTGGTGCACCAATCGTTAATGGCAACGGCAACGTCGTAGATCCAGTAATGCTGGGAGGTATGGTGAAAATCGACAACGCCTGAGAGCTTTCCATCGTCAAATAACGCGTTGTCGCGAAATAGATCTCCGTGGACGACCCCCCTTGGTAATTCCTCTATTTCAGGCCTTTCTAGACCGATTCTTACGCCGTCCAGAGCTTCTATGAGCTCGCGCTGATGGGTCTTGGATTGGACTTCTTTAGATAGTCCAGCGTGGTGATTCAACCAGGACAGATTTCGAGGGTGTTCATGGGCCTCGCGACCTAGATCGCTGGTGCAGAGATGGAACATGGCTAAGAATTTACCGATGGCGCCGCATTGATTTTCGTTGGGCTGGTCAACGTGTCGGCCGGGCAATCGGGGCGCTAGCAGCATGGGCTTATCCAGCCGGTAGATCTCTCGGGCCCCGGTTTTCGATGCCATCACCGGCGCGACAGGAAGTTCGTTTCGGTAGGCCACGTCGAGGACTCGGACCATCAAATCGTTGTGATGGCTGATTGACTCAACCACGGTGAGCACGTATTCGACGCCCCGACTGGTACGCAAGAAATAATTGGTGTTTTCGACCCCATCATCGGCCGGCCAATATTCGACGAGAGATCCAATGTCGTATTGACTGACGACCTCGGCGACGACGGTGTCGGGTAGTTCAGTTACGACGGCCATGACGTCGGGTAGTAGTAGTCGAGATGTTCGAGTCGGAGTACGGAGAGAGCAGCGCGGTCGTAGAAGCGCCTCTACGCGAAGACGATGCGTCGACTTGGGCGGTCGAAAGGGGCTCAGACGGCATAGATCAAGAGTGTTGTGTTAGGGTCGAAGCGGAGGAATTTAACATGGCAAATGCCAAACCGTTACTGCTCGTCGATGGTTCTTCCTACCTGTTTAGGGCCTACCACGCCCTTCCTGATCTGCGTACCAGCGATGGGGCTCCGACGGGTGCGGTTCGTGGTGTAATTGCGATGCTACGTAAGCTGAGTAACGATTATGCGGGCAGCCCCATTGCTGTCGTGTTCGATGCTGGCGGCAAAACCTTTCGTGACGAACTCTTTCCAGAATACAAAGCCAATCGTCCACCGATGCCTGATGATTTGCGCGAACAGATTGGACCTATTCATGATGTGATTCGAGCGATGGGACTTCCGCTGATCGTCTGTCCTGGGGTCGAAGCCGATGACGTGATTGGGACGCTGGCCACTCGCGCAACTCAGGCATCGCAACCGACCATTATTTCAACCTCGGATAAAGACATGGCGCAGTTGGTCAATGACCACGTATCGCTCGTTAATACCATGACCGACACAAATCATGGGCGTGAAGGTGTCTGGGAAAAATTTGGAGTATGGCCGGAACAAATCATTGACTACTTAGCTTTGATGGGGGACACCTCAGACAACATCCCCGGGGTACCGAAGGTGGGTCCCAAGACGGCGGCAAAATGGTTGGACAGTTACGGTGACCTTGATGGTGTCATCGCTAATGCGAACGAAATAAAGGGCAAAGTGGGGGAAAGTCTCCGGGATAGTCTTGAACAACTGCCGCTGTCGCGCACGTTGGCGACGATCAAGTGCGATGTAGATATAGATTTGGGTCTTGATGACCTCAGCTTGGCCGTTGCAGATACGGAGGCACTCCGGATTCTGTTTAAGCGGTTTGAGTTCAAATCGTGGTTAGCCGAATTGGATGGGGCGTCAGAAATCGAGGAAATAGCGAGTGCGTCGGGGGACTATCGAATTATCGATACGGTGGACGGCTTGAAAGCGCTTATCGAGGAAATTAACGAGGTACAAAGTTTCGCAATTGAAATAGTTACAGGGTCAAGCGACTACATGGATGCGGAAATCGTTGGCATCGCGATCGCGACCCGATGTGAGCACGGCGCGTACATACCGATCCGGCATCAGGGGCAGAGACAATTAGATCAAGACGCTGTGTTAGAGCACCTTGGCCCGATTTTTGAGGACAGCCGACTAACAAAGATGGGTCATGACTTAAAATTCCAACTTAATGTACTTGCGCGCAATAACGTTGTGATTCGAGGCCTCTCGAATGACACCATGTTGGAGTCATATGTTTTCGACAGCGTTGGCTCGCGCGGACACAAGCTCGAGGACTTGACCGCGAAATATTCGGATACGCGGCTTCCTCCGCTCGAATCTGTTGTAGGAAAGGGAGCCAAACGAGCTCCTTGGTCGATGGTTGAGGTTGAAGCGGCGTGTCAATTCGCGGCACAACGCGCAGACGCGGTACTACGACTCGATCGAGATCTCCGACCGCAGCTCGAAGCCAAACCAGCGTTGGTGCCGGTATATGAGGAGCTTGAGTTACCTCTATTGGTGGTTCTTTCAGAGATGGAACGGGCTGGCACATTAATTGATGCTGCGATGTTGGCAGAACAAAGCAAACAGCTGTCTGACCGAATGGTCTCTTTACAGGCGAAGGCGTTCGAACTCGCCGGCGAAGAATTTAATCTAGGTTCGCCCAAACAATTACAAGAGATTCTCTACGACAAATTGTCCCTTCCAGCGCTTCGCAAAACGCAAAAAGGGCAGCGCTCAACGGCTGAACCGGTATTGCAAGAACTCGCTCAGGAATTTGAATTGCCGCAGGTTATCCTCGATTACCGCTCGGTCTCGAAGCTGAAATCAACCTATACGGACGCACTTCCCGGACAGATAAATGGGCACACGGGTCGAGTACATACTTCGTATCATCAGGCGGTGACTGCGACGGGAAGGCTTTCGTCATCGGATCCTAATTTACAGAACATACCCATTCGTACTGGGGATGGTCGGAAAATTCGTCAGGCCTTTGTGGCCCCAGAGGGGTTTCGACTCGTCGCTGCCGATTATTCCCAGATTGAATTGCGGATCATGGCCCATCTTTCTGGCGACGCGGGTCTTTGTTCTGCTTTTGCACAGGGGCTTGACGTGCACCGGGCAACCGCATCCGAAGTTTTTGCGGTGGATGTCGAGGCGGTTAACGACGAGCAACGGCGTAGCGCTAAAGCAATCAACTTCGGGCTCATCTATGGCATGTCCGCGTTCGGTCTGGGGAGGCAATTAGGCATCGCGCGTAAAGTCGCGCAGGAGTACATCGACCGATATTTCGAACGCTATCCGAACGTCCGAGACTATATGGACCAAATAAGGTCGCGAGCAGCGGAAGATGGGTTTGTCGAAACCGCATTTGGCCGGCGGTTGTATCTACCGGAAATCAACGCGAGAAATGTACCGAGGAGGCAAGCGGCGGAACGAGCGGCCATTAATGCGCCCATGCAAGGTACGGCGGCAGATATAATTAAGCGTGCGATGCTCGCTGTGGACCGATGCCTAAGAGAAAGTCCACTAGAGGCAAAGATGGTGATGCAGGTCCATGACGAGTTGGTATTTGAGGTTGCTGAAGAAGACGTGGCGGAACTTATTACATTAGCGGAAGAAACGATGACTAGTGCTGCCTCTCTGGATGTACCTTTGGTTGTCGATACAGGGGTCGGCATCAATTGGAACGAAGCCCACTGACCGCGTCTATCAGCACGTTGGATCCACTAAGAATTCACTAATGGCTTCGATCGCTTCGGTGCATCCGAGGCCTGTTTTTGAGGAAAATATGATCGACGAAGCGTTCGTTGCGTCGGCTAATACTGAATCGACATTCCTAGAAGCAGCAACCCGGGCACCCTGTTTTAGTTTGTCCGCTTTATTGAGAAGCAATAGCAACGGCATCTCGGTTGCGATTCCCCACTCGATCATGTGCACATCGAAGGGTTGTAAGGGATGGCGTATATCCATAACGAGGACGACAGCATTTAGGTTCGCCCGCGACTGCAAATAGTCATCTACAGCGATCCCCCAGGATTTCTGGAGGCTCTTGCTCGCCTTCGCGTAACCGTATCCAGGCAAGTCGACGAGCCGCCCGCCTAAGCTCGTGGCGAAAAAGTTGATCAATTGGGTCCGCCCGGGTGATTTACTCACGCGGGCAAGGTTCCGAGTGCGGGTGAGACAATTCAAGGTACTCGATTTGCCGGCGTTTGATCGGCCGGCGAAAGCGACCTCTGGAACATGGTCAGCAGGACAGCCCGCGAGTGAATCGGCGCTGATGAGGAAACTTGCGTGAATTTGCGGCGTCTGTTGCATGTGATCCACGAACCCGGTTGCTATAATCGCGCGCCGCGAAAGTGTGCTCAGTTTACCATCACGCTGGGTCATGGAGTTTCTATGTATTTACATCTAAACAAGGCGATCGTATTTGCCATTGTTGCATTGTCGTCAGCGATGGCCCCCGCCGAAGAGGTAGATGCCGATTTCCTAGGAAAGCCCAAGTTTGTAGAGGGCCAACACTACGTTCGAATTCCTATCAAGGTCGAGACCCGAGACAGCGAAGTGATCGAGGTCGCCGAGATCTTTTCGTACGGATGCATTCACTGCTTCCGGTTTGATCCATTAATCTCCGCTTGGGCCGCAAAGGATCGGGACGCTGTCGTTTTTCGTCGCATACCTGCAGTCTTTGGGGCGAGTTGGGTGCCACTCGCTGAACTTTACTACGCGGCCGAGATCTTGGGAGTGCTTGAAGAAATCCACGAACCCGTTTTTCGCGCCATGCATATTGAGCGCCTCGACCTCCGGGATCGCGGCGCGGTCAGGCGAATATTCGGGAATTACGCGGGTGTCGATCCGCAAAAGTTCGATAGCGTCGTGAAATCTTTCACGGTTCGAAGCCGCGTCCAGCAAGGCGATGCGTTGGTTAGGCTATTTCGTGTAGAGGGGGTTCCCACAATGGTTGTTGATGGGACATACCGTGTCGATGGAACAATGGCGGGTAGCAACGAGAGCATGTTGGAGGTCGTCGACTTTCTGATTGAAAAAGTGCGCTATTCGCGCCCCCAACTTCTCACGAACTAGTCATCCTAGCCAACTCGTCACGGGTCTATCGAATGGTTATTGCCGTGTTCGCGGTTGCCGGCGTTCTCTCGGTTTGGCGGCCGACATGTCCATGAGTTTGTCAATGTGCGGGATAAGGTCTTCGTAGGTGGTTCCTTGGCCGAGTGCGACAGGTTCATTGACGACGATATGGCTTTGGGAATAGTTACCACCTGACGCGTGAATTACGGCACCGTTTGGCGCGTCTTCGCTACACATGAATAACACTGCGGGACTTACTAGAGCCGGGTGGCGAAGAGGATCTGGTTCACCAAGATCTTCGTCACGACCGGGTACCGTATTGGTCATCCGCGTCGCCGCGCCCGGTCCCAGACAATTTACGCGGACATTCCGAGCAGCCCCCTCGAGTGCCAATACATTCATAAGGCCAAGCATGCCCATTTTTGCAGCGCCATAGTTTGACTGTCCGAAGTTACCGAAAATACCGGAACCGGAACTGGTGAAGACGACTCTTCCATAACGTTGCTCATACATGTACGGCCAAACGGCATGGGTGACATAAGCAGATCCATTGAGATGCACGTTTACCACTGAGTCCCATTCGTCCAGAGTCATCTTCTTAAAGGTTTTGTCGCGTAAGATACCGGCGTTATTCACCAGAATATCGATACGGCCGAATGCGCTGATTGCGTCTTCAGCGATGGATTTTGCGCCGTCGCGATCAGAAACCGACGCCTTGTTGGCGACGGCCGTTCCGCCAATTGCCTCGATATCCGCGACCACTCGGTCGGCAGCATCGCCGTCGCCTGTACCATCCACATTGCCGCCAAGGTCGTTGACCACTACTTTCGCACCGCGCTGCGCAAATTCGATTGCGTGACAACGGCCGATGCCTCCTCCAGCGCCGGTGACGATGGCTACCTTTCCTTCAAATTCGCTCATGCTTATCCCCTTGGTTTATCCTCTCGCTGAATCGCTGGGGTGGGATACCCGATGCAGGTAAGCGCCGACCAGGTGCAGCAATTCGTAGAGTTTGGTTATACCACCGTTAACGGATTTTTCGAACCAAACGAAGTTGCGGCAATGCGCAAGGAAGTTGAACGATGGCGGTTGAGTGGGTTGCTGCGGGATGTTTCCACGGATCCAGAGAAACGCCAGAACCTCCAATTAATTCCTCTTCACGCGCGAAGCACATTGTTTAGAGCGCTTCCGTTCGCACCCAAAGTCATCGAGAGCGTGGGGGCGTTGATAGGCCACCCTCTTATGAAAATACTCGACCAGATGTTTCTTAAACCGGCGAAACTCGGGATGGGCACCCATTGGCATACGGACAACGCCTACTTTCATCTAACCAATCCAATGGCCGGTGTGGCGATGTGGATCGCCGTTGATGACGCGACGTTTGAAAATGGGACGCTCAGAATCGTCCCTGGCGCTTTCAGAGAGATGTTTCCGCACACTCGGGACGTTGATTCTGATCACCATATTCGTACCGAGATCGACGAAACTCAAGCTCTCGACTGCGAACTGGACGCAGGGGGCGTTGCCTTTTTTTGTTTTGGAACACCTCACGCCACCGGAGATAATGTGAGCGTTAATGAGCGGGCAGCGGTGGGGATTCACTTTGTTAACGTCAGCAAAGCTGAGGGCCATGCCAGTGAGCGCTGGCAGCAAATCCGTATTTCGGGGGCCGGAGCTTCCGGCGGTCAAGATGAATACGGAACGCGTGTTGATTTCGAGATGGAAGTCGAACGAGTTCTGAGATCGACTGAATAGCTCACGCTAGATCGCGTGGCGGATGAAAACTATTCGTAATCTTTTGAGTGTAGCGCGCGTTGCATCCGCTGAAGCGCGTCTTTCTGGCGTAGCAGTTCTTCGTCACCTGCGTCGATTTTGGGTGCCGGCAAGAGATCGAAATGACCGTAGGCGTCGAGGCCGTGCACCAGCACTGCAGTGTCGCGTAATTTAGATTGTTTGACGTGAGTAGCGCAGTATCGCAATACCATACCAATCCGACGATCGTGGGTGAGATTGGGTTCGGAACCGTGGATGAGGCGCACATGATGTAGTGACATTTCGCCAACTTTAAGGGGTGCTAAAATCGAATCGTTGTCGGAAATGTCTTGCTCGATTACTTGGCCTCGCGACAGTAAATTTTGTGCCGCAAATGTATCGACGTGATCTTGCACAACGCCCCGATGGCTTTCAGGGATGAACTTCATTGGTCCGGTGGTTGGTCCGGCGTCCGAAAGTGCGACCCAAGCCGTTACAACGTCGTGAGGCTCAAGGCCCCAATAAGTTGCATCCTGATGATAGGTAACAAATGTTCCATCCAAGGGCTCTTTAATGAACCAATTGAGTGACCAAAGCAGCACGTTGGGCCCGAGAAGGTCGACAACTGGATCGACGATCCGAGGGTCATTAATTGCGTCCCATGCCCATCGATAGATTAGATGGAGGTCGGTGAGAGGGGTTGCCGTTCCCGGCGAGTCAGATTCGGCAGTGATCGTTTCCAGTTTTTGCCGCATAGCAACGGCTTCATCGACCGACAGCACACGCAACGGCGTGTGGTACCCTCGCCGGCGAAAAGCCTCGATTTCTGCTTTATTGAGGTGTGTTGACATACCGGTTTCACCATAATGCGTTGGTGTTTGATTTAGCAACCGCCCTTGATTTGGTATACCAAAAACCAGCCACCCGATTTGTGATGAGCACATTAGCGTGAGCCTCGAAGCATTCGGCTGGGATCACTTTTTTTCGCAACAGCTGAGTTCGGACGAACAGGATTCCGGGATACCGGCCCGTGTCGTTGCGATGCATCGGACGTCCTTGGTCGTCACCGAAGGGGCTGACGAATATGACGTCGCGCTCGGCGGCCGATGGTTTCAAGACCCAAGTGAATTTCGACCCACTGTGGGTGATTGGGTGTTGTTAGCCGAGGGACGGGACAAGGTTGTACGCCTGCTTGAACGAAAAAGCGTATTTAAGCGCTATTCCGCGGGTCCTAAGCGCGATATTCAGCTGCTTGCAGCCAACGTCGATACGTTATTTATCGTTACGTCGTGTAATGACGAATTTAACGAAAATCGTCTTGTCAGATACCTTGCGCTTGCCCAAGAAGCAGGGATTATGGCGGTGGTGGTGTTGACCAAGCGCGATTTGTCGAATGAAAGTCATCGCTACGTCGAGAGGGCACGTAAAGTATCCGGTAGCTCGGTGATTGAATGTGTCGATGCGCGTGACTCCGACACGTTGGAAGGGATCCGTCTATGGACAACGAAAGGCCAAACCGTCGCGTTGGTTGGTTCGTCGGGGGTTGGTAAATCGACGTTGCTGAATACGCTGGCAGATCGCGAACTCCAACGAACCGAAGCGATCAGAGAAGATGATTCAAGAGGTCGGCACACAACCACCTACCGATCGATACATCGGATCGAACAAGGAGCATTGCTCGTCGATGTGCCAGGCATAAGAGAGCTAGCGCTCGCTGAAGCGACCGAAGGTGTAGCGTCGGCCTTTGAAGATGTTGAGACCTTGGCAGCACGTTGTCGATTTGTTGACTGCAATCACCAAACGGAGCCAGGCTGTGCAGTGCAATCCGCGATTTCGGAAGGTCGGCTAGAGCCTGAGAGGCTAAAACAATTCAGAAAGCTTCGACGGGAAGAAGCGCGTAACTCGGCGTCGCTCAGTGAGCGTCGCAATACCGATCGTCGAACCACGCAAAGAATTCGACGGCACGCGAAGGAACGCGAAAGAACCATTGACGACGAATGAATACTAGGGTCGATACGGAATAAGAGGGTCTCCAAGTTGAGCCTTGAGTACACGTTGCGCATCGTCAACGAACTCGGCCGCAAAACTTCGGGTTTCGCGAGGATCGATAATGTCTTGGCCAGACACCTCCGCCGTTCGAAAGGGTGAGGCGAGAGCGTTAAGGCGCGATTCAATTTCCTTTAACTTGGCGTCTGGGTCGTCGGCACTATCGATTTCGCGGCGATAAGCGGCGGAAGCGCCACCAGTGATATGCATCGATCCCCATGCGGCTGATGGCCATGCGTAGCGTCGAAACATGCCCGATGGTCGGTGATGGCACTGCCCTGCGACGCCATAGAGCCGTCCCACGACGACGGTCAACCAAGGCATGCGGCTCTGACAGGTAACGGCAACAAGTGCCGCTCCAGCGCGTTCGATGCCGGCCTTTTCGGATTCCAACCCCACCATGAAGCCGGGCTCGTCAGCGAAGCTAATAACGGGTAAATGAAATACGTCGCATAGCTGCAAAAGGCGAATCACCTTATTGCCAGCAGCGACGTCCGTTGCCCCACCGTTATGACGGGGATTATTTGCCATGACCCCAACCGGAAAGCCGTTAAGTCGTCCGAGCCCGGTGAGTCTGGCCCGGCCGTAGCGAGGTGAAATCTCAAAAAAGGAACCTCGATCGAGAACTAATTCGACCAATTTGCGGGCGTCGTACACCTGCCGACGGTCTCGGGGTATCAAAGACAGCAAATCTTCTTCGTTGCGATCGGCGGGATCGTCTATTAGGCCACGGGGCGGCATTTCGTGGACGTTGGACGGCAGGTAGCCGAGAAAGCGCTTAATTTGGTTGAAAGCGTCTTCTTCCGTCTCCGCGAGATTGTCGACCGAGCCGCTTATTCGGGTGTGGATATGCGGTCCCCCTAGTTCTTCCTTGCTAATGTCGTACCCCAATGCCGCCTTAACCACAGGGGGGCCGCCGGGGAAAAGTTGACTTGAGTCTTTAACCATCACGTTAAAGTGAGCGAGACAAGCGTTGATCGCGGGCAACCCGGCAACAGAACCCATCACGGCGGATACCACAGGTACCCTTGAGAGAAGATCAACGTCAATCGTTGTCCCGTGATTACCGTCGGGAAGATAGGTACGACCCATTTCTTCGAAACCACGGACGCTGCCTCCGGCCGCGTCGAGTAAACGGACATAAGGAAGGCGCCACTGGCGGGCACGCTCGTTTGATGGGAGCTCCGATCCCATCCCACCGCCCGAACTCGCGGAACCACCGCGGACGGTGAAATCTCCCGCGCTAAGGATGATCTTGCGTCCGTCAATCAACGCAGTTCCTTCAACTGAACCGCGCGGCATAAAGCTCGTAAGCTCGCCGTTCTCACTATAGGTAGCGCTACCGGTCAACGAATGAAATTCGTGGAAACCATTGGGATCGACGAACTTATCTATGCGTTCGCGGACCGTTAGTTTTCCTCGTTTGTGTTGGCGTTCGATACCCTCGGCACCTCCCATAGCGCGGCGCAACTCGCGGCGATGAGAGATCTCGTTCACTTCGTTTTTCCAGCTCATGTTGTCCTCCCCTATGCTGGGGATTATCTTTCACCCACCGGCTAAAACAAACGTTGGGAACAACGGTGACCGTCTACACGATTGGTGGACAACAAATTCCGGCTGAGGCGCTGAGGTGGAAATTTGTTAGATCAACTGGTCCCGGGGGCCAGAACGTCAACAAGGTCGCTACTGCAGCAGAGTTACGACTCGATCTAACGGAGTGTTGTTTTTCGACGGCGTATCGACGGCGGTTGGAATTGCTCGCGGGGAAACGCCTGAACCGGGCGGGAGAAATCGTCATTTTTTCGCGTGCCCATCGGACGCAAGGGCGCAACCGAAAGGACGCGATGGATCGCCTTCAGAGCCTTTTGTCGGACGCAGGCCGAGTTGCAAAGAGGCGACTCAAAACGAAGCCGTCGCGTACAGCGGTTAAAGCGCGTATTCAGCGAAAACAACGTCTCGGTCAAAAAAAACGGTTACGGCGCACGCCAGCACTTGATTAGCGAGACGCGTGCTCAAGACTCGGGAAGACGCAGAGTCTAAAAATGATCAGGACAGTGTGGCGCATGACTGCTCGCGAATAAACGGTCTGCAGTATCAATTGCACGATCCTCGCCCTCGATGAGTCCCCACGCCAGTAATTGCCTCGCCGTGCGAAAACCGCTGTAAAGCGATGCGAGCGCTTTGGCTGACATTTGGAGGTCGGATGACTTGCTTGACGTAACATGAGCGCCTTCGGGCGACGCCTCGAGCCTAATTGAGCGGTTGTTCCATGGCGTAAGAGGGTCGTCGGTCAAACTGATGCTGATCTCTCCCTCGCTCGAATAGGCACGCTCTCCAAGGGCACCTGTTGCGTCGACAATTCGAAGCCAAATCCCTTCGTGATCGACGCCGTGGAGAAGACGTGGCTCGGCAAAGAGTTCGACCGCAGGATCGTCGGCGGCCGCGGTTTGGTAGGACACCCGTCCAACTAAATCATGTCGCTTGAGCCATTCCCACATGGACCGGTACCCATCCATCGAAAGCCAAGCCATATCCCGGACGATAATCTCCTGACCTCTGGTCGCGTGGTCAACTTTGCCTCCCCGGAGCGTGTAGATGACGTAGCCGTCCGCCGTGCCTTCCTCGTCGAAGTGCACACCAGCATGCACGGGACCCTGTCCCTCGATTTCCTCCATCGCATTTTGCAACCATAACGCCTTGCTTCGATGCAGATAGCAGGTGCGGTTTTCGACAAAACGAATATAGACCGATTTGATGACATCGAATGCGTCGTTGACTGAAAGACGCTCGATGTGACCGGATCCCCAATCGCCGTCATGAAAACTGATATCCGTTGTATCGACACGGTACGACCGCAGGACCGTTGTCATGGCGTACCCGTACCGCTGGTAGATGGCGGCTTGCGAAGCCCAAAGGGCTGCCAGTGACTGACCACGATCACGCATATCGGCGAAAGCCTGGGTCTGAATGCGACGTAGAAAACCCTGACGTCGGTACTCGGGCTGAGTCCCGACCGTCGAGACGCCTGCAAGCGCAACGGCATTTCCATTGGCGCGCATCGTGAATGGAATGGCGGTAAAGCTAGATACGAGCTTACCGTCGACAAGTGCGCACAGTGTCCAGTCTGGCAGATTGGCGGTCGCTACGACGTTGTCGGGTCCGTCGCCAAAACTACCTCCGTACACGTAGCCGCCCAGTTCTCCCAACTGCCCCATCTCGCCAGCAGTAAGGGGTCGTATTTCGACGCTCATGAGGAATTCTCCGTTGTTCGATCTTCGATCTCATAAAATTCTTGGAGCCCGGCGATGTCGGCTAACAGACGGTAATGCGCGAATATGTCATTACGGTCCAATCCCGTGGTTCCGGATTGTCGAAATTGCTGATATGCGTTTGAGATCGCGTCGACGGCTGCCGTTTGTGCAGTAAACGGATCGATAATTAAATCCCAGCCCAGCGATGCCCATTCTGCCGGAAGGCGTGCGTCCAGTGAGGTAATTGTGGCAACCGGCACGTCGAAGCGTCGCGGTGCTTCCTGCCACTCGGTTTCATTGGTTGGCATAAGCATAACCAGGTCTGCTCCGGCATCTGCGTACGCATTGCCGCGCTCGATGGCTTTTTCGAACGATTCGTTACGAACCGCTCCCGTACGCGCGATAATGACGAAATCTGAATCGGTGCGGGCGTCGACCGCAGCTCGTATTTTGCCGGTCATTTCACCCATTTCGACGAGGTGCTCGATGCCGCGGTGATGGCTCACGCGTTTAGGCGCCACTTGATCTTCTATCTCGATCCCTGCTGCACCAGCAGCTTCAACCACCTGAATCGTTCGGGTTGTGTGTACCGCGTCACCGAAACCCACGCCACCATCGACGATCACGGCAAGATCGGTGCGGGCGGTCACGTGTCGGGTGACATCAGCGATCTCAGTTAATGTAAGCAACGCCTCGCTTACTGCATGTGAAAAGCCCAATGCGCCACCGCTAATGTAACTGGCCGAGAACCCAGCCTGCTCGGCTATACGACCGGTGAGCGCGTCGAGCGTAAGTGGTGCAAAAACGACCTCTTTGGACGCCACCGCATGTCTTAATTTCTGTCCGGGTGTCATCTGAGTTCCCCCACCGTCCATCTTGCGTTAAAAGTTGAAGTGGGGCTATTGCCGGCGCAAGCCCTCAGTCCGCGTAACTGTGAGTAAACGGTTATGCTGGGTCAAATGGTTGGGAAAATCACTATGGGGCACGAGTTTTCGGTGGAACGACTCGAATACCTCACTTCACACCTCGATAGGTATGTCGATGATGGTCGTTTCCCCGGATATTCGTGTCTCGTGACGCGCCATGGAGAGGAAGCGTATTTCCGCGCGTTCGGTCAGCGCGACGTTGAACGCAACCTCAGTATGGATCGCGACACAGTCGTGCGCATATATTCCATGTCGAAGCCGGTCACCAGCGTTGCCCTGATGACTCTGTACGAGCAGGGAAAATTTCAGTTGGATGATCCGGTTTCGAAGTTCATCCCCAGTTGGTCTGATTTGAGCGTGTATGAAGGCGGCGACGGCGACGCGATGGTGACGTCCCCAAGTACCGAGCCTGTAACGATCAAACATTTGTTGACGCATACCTCGGGACTGACGTACGGATTCATGAATAGCCACCCTGTAGATGCCCTATATCGAAATGCGTCCATAGGCGGCGAACGCCAAGGCTCGACGCTCCAGGACATGATTGATGACTTGGCCGATGTCCCCCTCACGTTCACGCCTGGATCGCGATGGAATTACAGCGTGGCGACAGACGTCTGCGGTTATCTTGTGCAACTGTTCTCGGATACGGATTTGGATGTATTTGTTCGCGAGCGGATTACCAAACCTCTAGGAATGAGCGATACGGGTTATCAGGTGCCTGCTTCCTCGAAGGATAAGTTCGCCGCATGCTACCGCTATAAACGTGGTGGAGGGTTCGAACTGCAGGACGATCCAACCACCTCACCATACCACCAGCGTCCAACGTTCTTTTCCGGCGGTGGGGGTATGGTGGCGACCATTGATGACTACGGTCGCTTCGCCCAGATGATGCTGAACCGGGGCGAGTTCGGTGGCCACCGCGTATTGGGACGAAAAACGGTCGAGTACATGGTGACTAACCATATGCCGGGAAATGTTGATCTGGCGGCAATGGGACAGCCGGTCTTTAGCGAAACGTCGTACCACGGGATTGGCTTCGGCCTCGGATTCTCGGTCGTCCTCGATCCGGCCGCAGCCGGTGTCCTTGATTCTCCGGGAGAATTTGCCTGGGGAGGGGCCGCGAGCACCTATTTTTGGGTCGATCCCTTGGAGGATATGACGGTCGTATTCCTAACCCAACTATTGCCGTCGTCGACGCACCCGATCAGGCGAGAACTCAAAACCTTGATATACCAAGCCATTGCAAATTAGGTGAGTTCTCTGTTCTGACCCGAGCCACTGGCCTTGAAAGAATTATGGGTATACCGGGGGGTCAACTGCCCTCGTTTAAGAGAAGAGTTTGCTCTGTTGATGGGCGTAGTTGTTGGTTTCGCGTTTGCGTTATGCTTGCGGGCCGCATCGGAGTCGCTTGGCTACGAGTAAGCGAGGCGGAAAAGGAAAGACAACGGCTGTGGAGAAAGCCGCGAATGTAAAGCGAAGTGTTTTTGGAGGGCAAGGCACACCATGAAAACGAAGTTGGAATATATCTGGCTCGACGGCTACAAACCAACCCAGAGTCTGCGAAGCAAGACCCTGGTAGAAACGGACTTTGGCGGAACACTTGACGATTGCCCGATGTGGGCGTTCGACGGCAGTTCTACGGAACAGGCAGCAGGGAACGACTCGGACTGTCTTTTGAAACCCGTCTGCATTTTTCCGGATCCGGATCGTAAGAACGCGTATCTCGTGATGACCGAAGTCTTGAACGCTGATGGGTCGCCGCATGTTTCCAACGGAAGGGCAACCATCGACGATGACGATGCGGATTTTTGGTTTGGTTACGAACAGGAGTACTTCCTCTGGGATACGGACACCGATCTCCCGCCTGGATTTCCCTTAAACGGATACCCTGGACCGCAAGGTCCCTATTATTGTTCCGTGGGCGCGTCGAACACATATGGACGAGATTGTGTGGACGAGCACCTAGATCTTTGCCTTGATGCCGGGATTAATGTTGAAGGGATTAACGCCGAGGTTGCTGCGGGGCAGTGGGAATTTCAGGTGTTTGGAAAGGGTGCTAAACGAGCGGGCGACGAGACTTGGCTGGCTCGCTATATCCTAGAGAGAACGGGTGAAAAATATGGGTACGCCATTAACTGGCACCCGAAGCCGTTTGGCGCTATGGACTGGAACGGTTCAGGGATGCACGCGAATTTTTCGAATGGGGTCATGCGTGAATCAGGCGAGGAAGAGGTATTTACAAAAATTTGCGAACACTTCGGAAAAAATATCCCACGCCATATCGAGGTTTATGGGGCCCATAATGAAATACGGCTGACAGGCGAACATGAGACTGAGTCAATCGATACGTTCAGTTTTGGGATTGCCGACCGCGGTGCGTCGATCCGGATACCGGTCGCTACCATTGATGGCGGTTGGAAAGGTCGACTTGAGGACCGCCGCACGGCCTCGAACGCGGATCCGTACAAAGTCGCTGCCGCGATCATCAAAACGACCAAAGAGGCGTTGGAATAGCCGCTCGACGGACGATCGAGAACTGACGAGCTGCCGGTAGACGGATACCGGATGAACTATCGAAGCGGATGCGAGCGACGGTCGTTTATTGGACTCCTAACGATTGATCTCAGAATTATCGATACTCTTGTTCGTTCGCGGTGGTATTGGAGGTTCGATTGGATCCGCTCGATAATCCAGCATGGCACGCGCTGACCGGTGAACAGCGCGAATTTGGGGTTGTAGGGTCAATTGCGGCGCGCTATCGCGCCGATGTTTCCCCCATCGCGGCAGTAGCTGACCATTCGATTGAGGCCACGACTGATCTGGCTGAGCTAGTAATGCCGGACGAGGTAGTTGCGGTAATCCAGGCTGGACCTGTCGACGTTAGCCTCTGGCGGGAATTGACAACCATCGAGCTCACCCAGTGGGTATGTGACACCTTGGAGCCCAACGAATCAGAGTTAACGTGGACCGAATTGGGCGACGGGGATGCTGAAGATATGCAAATACTCGTTAAGGCCACCGATCCGGGACCCTTTGAGCGATTGACCCACCAACTCGGAGATTACGTAGGTGTGCGCATAGAAGACCGTCTCGTCTCGATGGCGGGTGAACGAATCTGCTTGGAAGGAAACCGTGAGGTTAGCGCCGTCTGCACTGCCGAAGGTTTTGGCGGTCGTGGATATGCGCAGGGCCTTGTTGCCGAAATCGTCGCACGTCAACATCGCGTTAATTGCCGGTCGTTCTTGCACGTGCGCGTGGGTAGCCCTGCTGAGAGGATTGCCAGCCGTGTGTATGCCAAACTCGGCTATCAAGAGCGGATCCGCTACCCGATGAAAGTATTGCGCCGTTCGCACGAACTGAGACCCGCATGACCGAGTCAGAACAATTAACGCATTCGGAAAGGAAACAAAAAAAGACAGGCAAGTTGCTCTTTTCGGCTTGCACATGGTTTTTGACAGCCGTCTGCTTTTATCTGGTATGGGGAAAGATTGGCGACGCTGCTGTGCGCGAAGATCAAGGGGCGCTTGAATACCTTTTCGCCTTTTTCGGACAGGCGAATTGGCTGCTGTGGCTCGGGATCATGATTCCCTACTCGATATTCTTTTTTGTTGTGGACGCACACGTGACTTGGCGTGTGATTCGTTGGTTCAACGTGCCAGAGATTAAGCTAAACGCGGTTTTACCCATCCGCGCGAGCGCATACATCCTCTCGTTGGTGAATGAACAAGTTGGAAAAGGAGCGATGTCGCTTTATCTACTTCGGCGTCACGGGGTGCCGGGTTGGGAAGCACTATCAAGTATGATTTTTTTGGGCATCATGGAAATCTACCAGCTATTAATTTTCTCCAGCGTTGGCGTATTGCTGGGATTTGAGCTGGTCGTGGAAGCCTCGTCCATGCTGCCGCTTGATGTGATTTTGCCCGCTGTCTTCATCGGCGCGTTTGTATACCTGCCGCTACACATCGCCTATTTTCGCGGTCGCGTGCTAAAGAAATTTTCGCTCCGTGATAGGGGCGTTTTTCACGCCTTGAGACAGGGAAAGCCCAGGCACTATCTATTAACGCTGTTGTTCAAAGCGCCTAATTTAGTGGGTGCCGTGGTGGTTTATACGGTCGCACTAGAGCTCTTCCAAGTGAACGTCAGTTTCGGTCAAATGCTCGCGTTTTTGCCTGTTATTTTCCTTGCCGCGGCGCTGCCGTTACCGTTTCATGCCGGGGCCCTGCTTCTCTGGACCGTGTTATTTCCGGACTATCCCGAAGTCGGGGCGTTCAGCCTTGTGATGCACACATTTTTCGTCGTGATCAACGCGGTTATCGGGACCCTATTCCTCCCTCGTGCGAACCGCGAACTCTTCGGCTGACGAGCCTTTCATGAGGATGAGAGTGAACTTGTTAAGACGAACGCGATCGACTGGCAATCGAAACGACGGTTGATGCGATCAACAGCCAGGCACCATAACTAGCGACCCATAACGGCATCCAGCTAAGGCCCAACGCGTTCCGGACGATGGGTATACCGGCGATAACGAAATACAAGATACCGTTGTAGCGACCGAGTTGGCTTGCCTTGAGTGGATGTTTTTTGTGGGCACCAGAGCCGATGACATACTGAAGAAAAGCCACTCCGACCATGCACGGAAGCAACGCCGTGAAAAATCCCTTGGCGGCGAGCACCGCGAGTATCACGATTACAAAAAAGGCGTCTGCCCCGTGATCGACGATCGCACCAAGCCTGGTGACCTCTCCGCGACGACGGGCCAGGGGGCCATCGATGAGATCGCTTAGAACCGCAGCAATAAAAACCAATCCGGCTGGCAGCCAGGATTCGGAATAAATGCAGGCGGCCGCAAACGGCGCCATAACTATCCGCGACGCCGACAGCGCATTCGCCGAGGTCAGCCACATATAAGCTGAGGGCTTGGTATTCATTTCACTTGCACAGCTACTCCAGATTAGGCCGTTATCGATTATCGTATGCTTATGAAAGCGGCGCGAATCAGATGAAAGATCGAATCGTCATCACGGGTGCGAATGGACATATTGGCCGACGGTTAATTGAAAAACTGGGGGTTGAATACGAGGTGCGGGCCCTCGTGCGATCCGACAAAGCCGCACAAATGCTTGCCGAGTCGTCGACTGACGACGTGCGCATTGTTGATTACACATCCGAATTGGCGATGACGAAGGCTCTTGACGGTTGCGTTGGTGTCGTTCATTTGGTTGGGATCATCCGTGAGAGCCGCTACAACTCCTTTGTCGATGCACACGAGAAAGCGACTTGGGCACTTCGGCATGCGTCGGAAGCGACAGGGATTCGCCAGGTCGTATACCTCAGCGTATTGGGGGCTTCGGTCAATTCCACCAATGCGTGCCTTGCGAGCAAGGCGAACGCGGAACGTGTTCTGACGGAGAGCGCTTTTTCGTCGAGTATTTTGCGTGTTCCGATGGTGCTTGGTGCAAATGACCATGCTTCACATGCCATAGCGAAGCGCGCCTCGAGTACGATGGCGGTCACATTTCGAGCATCTAGCCTAGAACAGCCCATTGATGTCGATGACGTCATTGCGGCTGTGAGTGCTTGCTTGGAATTGGGTATTGGGGGCGTCATGTGTCTCGCTGGACCGGACTCGGTCAGCCGACGAGTTCTATATGAGCGAGCTGGGTTTAATGGGCTATTGATTTCGTTACCGATGTGGTTGGGCATGATGGTCGCCGGCTTGTTGGAGTGGGTGAGCGATAACCCGCCGATGACGCGCGCGATGTTGGGTATCTTAGATCATGATGACAACGTTAACTCGAGTACGTGTGTCCAGAAGCTCGGGATAACACTAACGAGCCTCGACGAAACGTTAAAGAAAATTGTACCGCTTGATTAAGATCCAGCTAAGTCTTGCATCGATCTTCGTGGGTCGAAGGCGTCGCGTACGGCTTCGCCGACGAAGATCAACAAACACAGCATCACGGCCAGGGTGAAAAATCCCGTTAAGCCCAACCACGGAGCATGAAGATTCGCCTTGCCCTGGGCCATGAGTTCGCCCAACGAGGGCGAACCGGCGGGGAGACCAAATCCCAGGAAATCCAACGCAGTCAACGTGGTGACCGCCCCACTTAATATGAATGGCAGAAACGTCAACGTTGCCACCATTGCGTTAGGAAGCACGTGGCGCACGATAATGGTTCCGTTGGAAACCCCTAATGAACGCGCCGCGCGAACGTAATCGAAATTGCGCGCACGTAAGAATTCAGCGCGAACCACACCAACAAGGGACATCCAACTGAACATGGTCAGAATGCCAAGTAACCAATAGACGCTCGGTTCAATAATGCTGGCAAGAATAATAAGCACGAGGAGGATGGGGAGCCCCGCCCAAATCTCAACAATCCGTTGCCCAATCAAGTCGACGAGACCGCCGAAATAACCCTGAAGTGCGCCGACGGTGACGCCGATGAGAGAACTAAAAAGCGTGAGAAATAAGCCGAACGCGACTGATAAGCGAAAACCGTAAATCAATCTAGCGAGCGTGTCCTTCGCACCATCGTCGGTCCCTAGCCAATGTTGTGCTGAGGGAGCCGCGGGAGCCGCACTTTCGATGTAAAGGTCAATCGTGTCGTGGCTGTAGCGAATGGGCGGGTATAGGGCCCAGCCATGATCGTTAGCAATCAGATCCTGGACGAAGGGGTCCGTGTAATCGGCTTCAATGGGCAACTCGCCCCCGAGTTCGGTCTCGGTCACAAGTTCGAAAACAGGCCAATGGAGCGTTCCATTGAGGTACAAAACGATGGGTTTATCGTTAGCGAGAAGTTCGGCAAATAACGAGAGTCCAAACAGAATAAGGAAAAGCCAGAGCGCGTAATAGCCACGTCGATTTGCTTTGAAATTTGCGATTCGTCGTTTGGCAAGGGGCGTCATTATTCCCTCGACTCGAAATCGATTCTCGGATCCACCAGGGTGTAGACGATGTCGCCGACCAAGTGCATGACAAGTCCAATTAACGTAAAACAAAAAACGGTCCCGAAAAGAATCGGGTAGTCGCGCTTGAGCAAAGCTTCGTAGCTAAGAAGTCCCATGCCATCGAGCGAAAAGATCACTTCGATCAATACCGAGCCGGTAAAGAGAATACCCACGAAGGCCGCCGGGAAGCCGGCGATAATAATCAGCATCGCATTTCGAAATACGTGACCGTAGAGCACGCGCCGTTCGGTCAGTCCCTTGGCTTGTGCGGTTAGAACAAACTGCTTGCTAATCTCCTCGAGAAATGAATTCTTGGTGAGCATGGTCAGTGTTGCAAAACCACCAATCGTCAGTGACGCGATGGGTAAGGCAAGGTGCCAAAAATAATCAACCCACCAATCCCAAAGAGGTAACTCGCTCGCATTTTCAGCATGAAGACCGCGGAGTGGGAACAAGTCAAAGTAGTTGCCGCCGGCAAAAACTACGATGAGTAGGATTGCAAGAATAAATCCCGGAATTGCATAGCCAACGAAGATAATGGTACTCGTCCAGAAATCGAAGCGACTGCCGTCACGAGTCGATTTTGCAATACCTAAAGGAATAGATATTCCGTAGATAAGTAGCAGTGACCAAAGACCAAGCGAGATCGATATGGGCATCCGTTCTACCACCAGCTCGACGACCGGTCGGTCTTGGAAATAGCTTATGCCAAAGTCGAGATGTAAGTAATTCCACAGCATCGAAAAAAAACGTTCGTGGACTGGTTTGTCGAAACCGAACTGTTTCTCAAGGTCAGCGATCAGTTCGGGGTCGAGGCCGTAGGTAGCGGGATTTTGGGTGGCCGCGTTCTGTTCCATCGCTTGCGACGACATCCCGGTATCGCCGCCACCGCTAATGGCTGACGTGGTCGACATTTGTCCCATCGTTGCTTTTGCGATGATCTGTTCGATGGGTCCGCCAGGGGCAAACTGTACGATCGTGAAATTGATGAGGATGACCCCGAACAACGTCGGGATTATCAGTAACAGGCGGCGTAAAACATACTTGCCCATCGACTATTTCCCGCTATTCAATGATTGGAGCCCTTTCGCCACGCGCTGTGCCTTATCTTCGTCCCACCACCACGCATCCAATACTGGCACACGAGACAACGGCGAAGTTTCGACTTCTCCGAACTTGTCCCAGTGCACCAACCGGTATCCCGGTTGCGCCATCCCCGGTATGAAGTAGAAGCTCCAGAGTAGTACCCGGTCAAGAGCGCGTGTAGCCGCGTATAAGCCGTCGGCGGTGCGTGATTGGATCACCTTTTCGATTAAAGCATCGACGATAGGGTCCTTAATTCCTGCCCAGTTGAGGCTATAGTCCTGTCCGGCGGCAACGCTCCCAAAGCGATTTCTTAAATCGAGCCCCGGCGTATTACTGGGGATGTAGAGGTAAGCGCCTCCATCGAAAGTGCCGGTGCGCATTCGGTGCTGCCAGTGCGAGTTTTCTGGGGCTATAGCCGTGGTCGCAATTCCGATTCGGTTCAACTGAGAGATGTAAGGCATTTCCGCGCGACGCAGCATGGGCGAAACGAAAACGAAATCGATGGAGAAACGTTCATTGGTATCCATATGGCGGAGCTCAGCGTCTCGAAGCTCCCACCCCGCCTCGGAGAGGAGCTCGAGGGCGCGAACGACGTTGTCTCGGTTGGAGCCATAACCGTCCGAGGTCGGCTGCCTAAAGGGAGTAGTAAATACTCTAGGCGGTAATTGATCTCGAAACGGCTCCAACAGTTTGAGCTCTGCTGGGCTAGGCAAACCGGTTTGTGCCATTGGTGAATTGTGAAAAAAGGAAGTTCCGTGATCGTAAAAACCAAATAAAATGACTCGATTAATCCAGCTGAAGTCGTATAACAACCACAACGCTTCTCGAACGCGAATATCTTCAAAGCGGGGACGATCAAGATTCCAGAAAATCGGCCACCAAAGCCCCCAAACGCGGGTGATGTAGCGTAAATCTGCTTTAAAGAGACCGGCCTTCACTGCCGGAAAGTTGTATTCGGTCGTCCATGCTTTGGAAACCGTTTCTTCGCGCACATCGATCACGTCCGCTTTGTGTGCTTCAAGCATCACATTTTCGTCGCGAAAATAGTCGAATTTCACGTTGTTCCAGTTGTAACGGCCGCGGTTGACTGGTATGTCCCGACCCCAGTAGTTCTGTACGCGTTCGTATTCGAGAGAACGACCAAAATCGACGCGTTTTAGCCTATATGGCCCGCTCCCTAGGGGTGCCTCGACGGTCGTTTTCGATATGTCTCGCGATTGCCAATAATGCTTGGGGAGGATCGATACCCCTCCGTAAGCGAACGGCATGATCGGATTAATTTGAGCGTTTGCTCGGGTAACGAAGCAGAGTTCTCTTTCTCCGAACGCATAGATGTGATCGAGGTCCTGTAGCGCTGTCCTCAGGGATACCGAGCCGTGTTCCTTAAAGACGTCAAAGCTAAACAGAACGTCCTCTACCGTGATGGGTTCTCCGTCATGCCAGTACGCTCCCGCACGAAGTTTGAACGCGACCCATCGGAATTGAGGATCGACGGCGACACCCTCTGCGAGACGTCCGTATTGGCTCGCTGGCTCATCAATCGCGGGTTCGAGTAGCCGATCGTAGACGAGCGTCCTGGACCCGACAAAGTCGAACCCAGCAGCAATTCGCCCCTTCTCAAGAATGTTGTTGAAATTGTCGAAGGTTCCCATGTCCGGCAGACGTAGGAGTCCGCTCTTCGGCGCGCGCGGGTTGCTGTAGTTGAAGTGAGTAAAGTCAGCTGGATATTTCAACGGGACGACGTAAGAGAGACCATGTGAGTAGAGGGGCGCTGGGCATGGACGATCGTTTGCGGTAGCGCAGATCGCAATCATGGTGATCATGCCGAATGGTAATTGCTTCATGTTGCGCGAACCGACGTGATTCCCTTTCTTTGAGTCCGACAATCTATCGGAGATACCAACGTATGGGTATCAACCCTGATTGGACGCTAACAACAGCCCGCTGCCCACACGGCTCTTTACCCGATATCGACACTTGCAGTCTGGGCCGACGAAGCTGCTAATCTAGTCCGTTTAACGGGCGCGGGGTCGAAGTGATGGGAGTGCAGACTGAACTATTTGATTTAACGGGGCGTGTAGCGCTTCTGACAGGGGCTTCAAAGGGCATGGGACTTTCGATGGCCGAAGGCCTAGCGGAACACGGTGCAAGGGTGGTTGTGTCAAGCCGCAAGCTTGATCAGTGTGAAGTCGCCTGTAATCAGATCAACGCCAAGTGTGGCGACGGCGCTGCCACTCCCATCGCCTGCAATATCGGATACAAAGAGCAACTTGAAAAATTGGTGAGCGAGACCCACACGCAACTCGGCTCGATCGATATTTTGATATGCAACGCGGGGGTCAATCCTTTCTACGGGCCAATGTCGGAAATTCCAGACGAAGCCTACGACAAGATCATGAATTCGAATGTGCGATCGAACCATTGGTTATGCCAAATGGTCGCGCCGGATATGGTGGCATCAGGTCGTGGATCCATGATGATTACCTCCAGTACGGGAGCCTTTTCTGCTTCAGAGGCACTGGGTACGTATGCGATTTCCAAGCTTGCTGATATCGCGTTAGTCCGGAATTTAGCGTTGGAATATGGCCCCAAGGGCGTTCGAGTCAACGCGATCTGTCCGGGCTTGATTCAAACAGATTTTGCCAAGGCACTATGGGACAACCCGGAAGCAAAACGTAACGCGGAAACGACAACGCCGATGCGGAGACTCGGTGAGTCGGACGACTTCAAAGGAATCGCCGTTTTTCTTGCTTCGGACGCGAGCAACTACATGACCGGTCAAGCCGTCGCCGTCTGTGGTGGGACACATATGTGGCGATAACGTTGCGCGACAAGTTCATCAGATGATTATTCCGCGCTCACGAATTGGTGAGATAGTCGGAACGCGCCAATATCGTGCGTGCTGAGGGATTCATTCTCCAAGCAAGCTACCGGGTAAGAAATCGGATTCCGGTGGTTCATCTATATGGAAAACTTGCGAACGGCGAGTCATTTCTCGTCCGCGATGAGCGAGAGAAACCTCACTTTTACATCGATCGGAAAGACGAGAAAAAAACCCGATCTGCAGGGGCAACGACTATTCGTAAATCGAGCTCGTTGGCATTCAACGGTGAACCGCTCGCGCGCGTTGAAGTGGTCCTACCAACGGACGTGCCGGCACTCCGAGATCGACTTCATGATGCTGGTATTGCGACCTACGAATCCGATGTGCGGTTTGCGGTTCGGTATTTAATCGATCGAAACGTGCGAGGTAGCTGCATCATTCAGGGCGAGGCGCAACATTCCAAGGAGGCGGGAATTGATTGGGTATTCAGCGACCCCATTATCGAGCCTGGTACCTTCGAGTTCTCGCCGAAACTTCTATCGTTCGATATTGAAACGGATCCTGAGGCTTCTCGGCTTTTGGCAATTTCTCTCTTCGGAGAATCCCTTGACGAAGTCTATATTGTTGCCGGCGAAGGCGTCACGAGCATGCCAGACAATGCCATCGGCTTTCCGTCAGAGGTGGCCGTTCTCGACGCTTTCATGGAGAAGGTTCGAGGCTTTGATCCCGATGTTTTGACCGGGTGGAATGTGATCGGTTTTGATTTGCGGGTTCTGGATCAAGTTGCGAAGCGGCATGGACGCTCCTTTGAGATGGGTCGAGACCGCGGTCCAATGCGGTTGCGGCTTGCCGAGGGACGCTTCGGCAACGACCAGGCAACCATACCGGGCCGCGTGGTGCTTGACGGCATCGATTTGTTGCGTGGTGCGTACGTCAGGATGGATGATTATTCCTTAGACGCGGTCGCCCGTTCGGTGCTTGGTGAAGGTAAGTTGATCGAAGGCGACGTCGGTAATCGTGCCGAAGAAATTCTTGATCGCTACCACCACGATCTGGCCGGGTTTGCGGCGTACGCAAGGGCCGATGCGCGGTTGGCCTACCAGGTTCTAGAAAAACTGGATCTCATTAATCTCAGTGTGGCGCGCAGCAAACTCACGGGCATGTCTCTCGACCGGGTCGCTGCGAGCATTGCCTCATTTGATTTCGTCTATCTCGCCGCGTTATCTGAAAAACACATCCGCGCGCCTGCGGTTCGTTCCCCGACGGCTCGGACATCATCGGCACAAGGTGGAGGCCACGTCTTGGAGCCCGTCACCGGCATGCACGAAAACGTTTGGGTTCTTGATTACAAGAGTTTGTATCCGAGCGTCATGCGGACCTTCAATATCGATCCGCTAACCTACGTCGCCCCGGGAACGGAAAATAACGATGATATTTGCACACCGAGCGGTGTGGCTTTTCATCGGGGCGAAGCCATCCTTCCAAATATCCTCGGGGAACTCGTTCGGGCACGTGAACAAGCCAAAGCGGACAAAGACGAAGTTGCCTCGCAAGCCATCAAAATCCTCATGAACTCGTTTTACGGGGTACTTGGTACGCCGGGGTGTCGATTTCACAATCCCGATATCGCTAACAGCATCACCGGGCTCGGCCGCCACTTCCTTCTCTGGTCAAAGGCGTGGTTCGAGAAGGCAGGTTTCGAGGTGGTCTACGGGGACACGGATAGTGTATTCGTCCGTTCGGGCATCGACGATTCGCGAGCGGCTAAAGACGAAGGCTACAGTCTGACGGCATCGATCAACGCCGACTTGGCGCGTTATGTTATGGATACCTGGCAGGTACAAAGTCGACTCGAACTGGAGTTCGAGAAATTATACCGACGATTATTTTTGCCTCCGATTCGTCACGGGTCGGCGGGAGCGCGTAAGCGTTACGCTGGCGTCGTTGATGGAGAAGACAGTGTGGAGTTTGTGGGTATGGAGGTTGTACGTCGCGACTGGACTACGCTAGCCAAGAACGTACAGCGCGAATTATATCTACGGCTATTTGATGGCGGACCCGTTCTCAGTTTCTTACGTGGCTACGTAAGAGATCTTCGCTCCGGAGAACTAGACGATCTTTTGGTATATCGCAAAGGCATACGAAAAGCGTTGCACGAATATACGGCGATTACTCCGCCTCATGTTGTTGCCGCCCGCAAAGCGAAAACTCCGGGGCGCGTTGTTTCCTACATCATCACGACGGCCGGACCGGAACCGCTCGACAACGTACAACACGAGTTGGACCGAGAACACTATGTCCAGCGCCAAGTCCGACCCGTAGCCGAACCCGTCTTAGACGTCTTGGGTCTGGATTTCGACCGAGCAATCGGCGATGACCGACAGTTGGGATTGTTCTAACGGATCTCGAAGCCTCGACCGCGCGATACCCAAAAGCGGATCTGTTGTGGTGGCAAAGTTAAGTTGTGAGGCTATCGCTTACTGTGCAACCAAATTATTCCAACTGGGCAATTAGTGGCCACGGCAATTCTGATTCAAGCTGGGCGCCGAGTTGCAATAGGGTTACTTCTTCTCCGTAACGTGCTGCAAACTGGACCCCCACGGGCAAGCCGTCGGTGGTTCTATGAAGAGGTAGCGAGATGGCGGGTTGACCGGTGGCGTTGTAGAGATTCGTAAACCCCCAATAACCACCAAATCGCGCGCCGTAGACGTCGGGATCGTCGTTCGGGTCGAGCCACCCGATCTTGACAGGCGGACAAACCAACGTTGGACTAAGGATAACGTCCCAATTTTCCATGAAAGTGGCCATCTCTCGGCTCAATTGATGCATGCGCTGTATCGCCTTGACGTAATTTGTTGCCGATAACTGCTGCCCGATTTCGACGCTCCGCAGAGTATTGCGCTCCAGGTAGTCGAGCGATGGCTTGATCCCGAGCGTCGTGCAGCGTGCTAAGACAGTGTGGGCGACGTTGGCGAATATCACGGAGCCCACGGCAACCCCCCATTCCTCGTGGTCTAAAGGCAACGCTTGTTCGTCGATCAGGTGACCCATTTGAGCGAGCGCTGATGCAACTTTTTGAACCGCGTCAAGGCACTCTGGATGGGTGTCGTGACCAGTGAATGCGCGACAATCGATGGCGATGCGCAGCGTACCGGGATGGTCATTCAAGCGGGTTAAAAAAGAATCCGAATCACTCGGACCCCCGTACGGATCGCCCGGCATAGGCCCCTGGATGGTATCGAGTAAGGCAGCGCTATCTCGAACGGTTCGCGAGACGACGTTTCCAGTAGACATGCCGCCCCAGCCTTCGCCGACGTCCGGACCCAGCGGCGTCCGGCCTCGACTAGGTTTTAGACCGACGAGGCCACAACAAGAGGCAGGGATACGAATAGATCCGCCTCCATCCGTTGCATGCGCGACGGGCACGATGCCGCTAGCGACCGAGGCTGCTGCGCCTCCACTGGATCCACCGGGCGTATGATCGGTACTCCAGGGATTTCGACACGCGCCTAAGGCGACAGACTCGGTGGTCGCGGCAAGGCCAACTTCGGGAGTGTTCGTTTTCCCTATGATATTCAGTCCGGCATTCTTAAAACGCATCACCACGTGGCCGTCGTGATCTGGTACATAGTCTTGAAAAAGCCGACTGCCCATACTGGTCGGCACACCGGCGACGTGATTGAGATCTTTGACTAAAAACGGTACGCCGCGGAGAGGTCCTTGAGGAGGCCGTTCGGCGTACTCCCTCGCCATGTCATAGGTTGGGGTAACAATCGCGTTGATTTTTGGATTAATAGATTCCGCCCGGTCGATCGCAGCGTCGACGAGCTCAGCCGGCGTTACCTCGCCCGTTCGCACGAGTTCCGCAAGCGCCACGGCGTCGTATTTTTCGTAGTCCTTCATTGACTGACGTGCTCCTATCCCGGTGGGGACGTTATATATTGCACCAAGCGCATGGGCGTCGCGCCGCGTGCAGTCGGATGTAGGACGATGAACGCAAGATCGGTACGATACAAGCGGGGGATGGAGGGATAGACTCGGCGCGAGGTCTGGCAACGAGCTACCGGACAATACGGGTTGGGGTAGAGGAAGGGCGGCAGATGGGGCAGCGAACAGCGCTAGATGCGTATCGTCAATTTTTTGACGCATTTAACAGTCGCGACGTCACGGTGTTCTCAGGTGCTCTTAACTACCCACACGTTCGCATCTCGTGGCGCCGAGACCCTGTCATTCTGTCGAACGCAACAGAGCACACGCGTAATCATTCATGGGACCCCATCATTAAAACAGGGTGGGACCATACGGAAGCGTTACCGCCGCAAGTTTTCTTTGATTCGAGTAAGCAAGCACACATCTCCGGCGGATGGACGCGGTTCGACCGGGACGGCGAGGTCATCCTTGTCAATCGTGTTGTTTATATCGTCACGCGAGTCGCCGAGGGTTGGGGCATCCAATGCAGATTTGGTATGGATGCCGGGGCGGATAGAGCGCCCACACGGCAAGACGATGACGCGGTAGAAGTTGTGCAAGCGTACGTCAATGCATTAGCCGGTAAAGATGAGCGACGTGCGTTGTTGTACTGCACGGACTCTTGTTACGTCATCGGTGTTGGCTCAGTGAATCGTGCCGAGGCAGGAGCTCGTCCACCTGGATTCAATGTCGAGAATGGGGCTATCGAGATTGTTCAACGTGGTGAACATGCAGTTTCGATTGCGTTCAAATCGGGTGATCGAGCGGGACTTTTTTACGTAATCCATCAGGACGGATGGAAAATTGGGGCAATGACGTGGGCGTAACAACAAGAACGTTGGGGACATCAGGAGTTGCCGTCACAACACTTGGATTTGGTGGAGCAACTTTAGGCGGTGTCGGCGATCGTGTGTCGGAGAAAGAAGCGGATGACGTGCTTCATTCCGCGTTCGCTGGCGGTATTCGCTACTTTGATACCGCACCGTTGTATGGTCACGGTTTATCCGAAAAACGCGTTGGGCGAACGCTCTCAGCGTTGCCGAGAGACGATTTCGTATTGTCGAGTAAGATCGGTCGATTACTGGTTCCTCAGGACGAAGGTGAACGATACAAGGGCATGCGTGATACGGAGCCGTTTGCTATTCGTTACGATTATTCCTACGACGCGGTTAGACGATCGTTTGATTCTAGCCTCGAGCGACTCGGGCTGGATCGTATCGACGTGCTTCTCTGTCATGACATTGATGTATGGACACATGGAGATGCACAGCCGGACATCTTCGACATCGCCATCAACGGTGCATTGCCGGCTCTACAGGACTTGCGTGAGCAGGGTGTGGTCCGGGCGATTGGGCTCGGTGTGAATGAATGGGAAGTTTGTGTCCGCGTGTTGGACGTGATCGACGTGGACTGCTTTTTGTTGGCGGGTCGGTTTACGCTGCTTGAACAAACGCCTCTCGATGAAATGCTACCTCGATGCCTCACCGATGACGTGTCAGTCATCATCGGCGGACCCTATAACTCGGGTCTGTTAGCGAATACCGAGCGGCGTCGGGCGACCTACGACTACAAGCCTGCTCCTGACCATCTCTGGGATAAAGCGCAGAGGATTCGCGAGGTTTGTGCGAACCATAGCGTTGATATGCGAGCCGCGGCTCTACAGTACCCACTACGGCATCCGACAGTCGCCGCAGTTATTCCTGGAATGTGGTCGCGGGATGAAGTGCAGACCAACTTGGGATTGATGAGCGTCGACATACCAACGGATCTTTGGAAGGAGCTTGACGAGACTGGACTTGTTCGCGGCTGGGGCGATAGTGCGGTATAGACGTGACGTTATTACTCAAGTGTCGAGCGCCATGAACGATGTGCGCGATCATAGTCTCTTCGAACACGTAGATTGAGCGCTATGCGCACTCGCGTCTGGGACCTTCCGTTGCGAATCTGGCATTGGCTTTTTGCGGCTGGCGTTGGAACGTGTCTTGTCACCGGTTTGTCCGGTGATATCGGTTGGATGCGCTGGCACCAACGCTCGGGCCTCATGATCATTGGGCTCGTGATATTTCGCCTTGGTTGGGGTATTTGGGGAGGGCGGTATGCGCGCTTTCGGTATTATCGAGTTTCGGTTAGCGCGATGCGAAACCACTTCCTTCGGCGACTTGAGCTACAAGTCCACACACCGCCGGGTATCGCGCTAGCGGTCGTGTTGTTTTCCGTGGTGATTCTGCAAGCGAGCGCGGGTCTGTTTGCAACAGACGATATATTTAACGAGGGTCCATTGAGGCGCTACGTTACCGATGCATTTGCTGGAACTGCAACGTGGATGCATCACCGGATTCACTGGATTATTTCCGGGTTGATCGCTGTCCACCTAAGCGCGCAACTGGTCTACGGTTTATGGTTCAGAGATTCCTTATGGTTATCGATGGTGACAGGTCGTAAATCCGTCGATGTGCCGCCAGTCCGTGACGACTTTCGTCGAGCTACGTTAACGGCGCTCGTCTCAATTCTAATCGTTTCAATGCTGCTAGCCGCGAGCTAGCTACTCTTCGCGGTAGCTGTCGTGACAACCCTTGCAAGACTGACCCAAACCACCAATGGCAGTGCCGATCGATGCGGGATCGCCGCTTTCGGCAGCTTCTTTGAAAACCTCGGCGGCGGTGTGAAAAGCGTCCAGTCGTTTGGCAAAATCGTCGGGCTGTTCCCAAATGGCCGGCAACGCCTCCCTACCCTGTGAACCCACGGGAAAGAGATCCGGCGCAATACGTGCCATGTCAGCAATGGCATTTGCGTGCATAGACAGATGCCCAGTGTGTGGTACTTCCTGACGTAAGATCTTGACGATAGCTTGCATGTGCCCGCCGATTGCTTCCATCGAGTAGTGTCGATAATCGACGTCGCCTTCCGATCCGAGAACGCTTGTACACGTCAGTGTGATCAACGCCAGTAGTGTCGCGCCCTTTGAATTGACTCGAATCATGCCCGCTTTTCCTCGCCCTACAAGTCTTGTGATTGTATAGCGTAGATCGGTGGTCTGGTAATTCGATTTAGCCATTCGGGTTTCGGGAGTTATCGATGTAGTGTCTTTTCAAGGCCTGATTTACACGTCGTGGTAACTTGAAGGCATGGCCGAAGTACCTCTATCCATTTCTCCGACCGGATCATCGAGCAGCCCTCGATTTGTTGAAGGCCCCCTTTCGGGACATTTGTTGCGGCTGTCCGGCTTTATGACCATGGGGTTTTTGGCCATGACCATCACCATGCTTGTTGAAGCGGTGTTCTTGGGATTGGTGAGCAAAGAAGCGCTCGCGGCGATCACCTTCGTTTTTCCGATCATGTTGGGACTGTCCGCTCTTACTCGTGGTATTGGAACAGGAGCGAGCGCCGTGCTCGCGCGCGCGATGGGAGCTGGCGAGCGGGAGCGGGCGATGCAATTTGCAACTCACGGGCTTTCCCTTGTCCTTGTGTTCACTTTGGTCGTGTCGGGCCTGCTATATGGAAATACGGCCACCGCCTTTAGCGTAATCGGGGCCGAGGGAGACGTTCTTGATGAAGTGGTTTCATACGTAAGGATTTGGTGCCTCGGCTTTCCGGCATTTGGATTAGCAACAAGCGGCATGTTAATCATGCGGGCATTCGGCGATGCATCGTTTCCTGGTTGGGTGATGACGCTCGGCGCACTATTACAGATGGCGATAGGACCGTTTCTCATCTTCGGATGGATCGGCCTACCCGCCATGGGCATAGAAGGTGCCGCGTGGGCCTTCGTTATTGCCAGGACGTTTTCGTTCGTTCTAAGTGCATACTGGTTTTTCGTTCGCGAGCGGGTCATGCGCTTTGATCCCTCCGCATGGGTTGCCTCGAGTCGAGAAATTTTGCATGTGGGCATTCCGGCAAGTCTGGCCAACCTTGTTCAACCGATCTCTACCGCAGTAACGACGTATCTACTAGCAGCATTTGGGGTTGGGATTGTTGCGGGGTATGGCGTCGCTTCCCGCATCGAATCGGTCATTTTTATGACGATTATTGGCGTGACATCGAGTGCCGCGCCATTGGTTGGACAGAACTGGGGAGCGAAACGCCATCAACGTGTAGTTGATACGCTCAAACTGTGTGTTCGGTTCAGTTTCGTCATAAGTTGCACAGCGGCTGTGATCATGTGGTTTGCCGCGGAATATTTTGTAGCACTGGTTAATGAAGATCTGGAGCTGAGAGAGACGGCGACCACGTATCTTTATATTGTTCCGTTTGCGTTGGGATTTATGGGCATGGCCAATCTTGCGGTCACAACCTTCAACGCATTGTCCAAGCCCGTGCCGGCTTTGGTTTTGTCGATCGGACAAACGTTGTTTTATGTTGTGGTCGCGCTAGTCGCCCGCGAGTTATACGGGCACATCGGTATATTTCTGGCGATCGGCCTAGCCAGTGTTACGGCTGGCCCCATCGGCTGGTTTTGGATTCATGCAGTCTTGCGTAAAACGCGCGGTATCGATGGTCGCTCGCGATCCTCGTCAAACGCTTGATAGTTCGCTAACGCACGATCGTCATGTGCCGGTGTACACCGGATTTCGTTTTTCCCGAAACGCGGCAATGGATTCTTGTCGGTCGTTCGTCGCTCGATTCCCGTAAGCAAGGCTAGTCAGCTCAAAGCGCACGGCATCGTCGAGCTCGGCTTCAACGTTGTGTTGCAAGACCCGTTTTGACATCCGTAATGCAAGGGGAGGCCACTGAGTCATTTGGTTTGCGGTTTCAAGTGCCGCATCCATCAGGTTGTTGTGTTCAACGAAGCGATCGAGTAATCCGACGCGAAATGCTTCTTCGCCATCGACGGCGCGGCTCGTGTAAATCAAATCTGCGGCTCGTGAGTAGCCAACAATGCGGGGAAGAAAGAAGCTCATTCCAGAGTCGGGGGAAAGGTTCCGCTCAATAAAGACCGTTTTGAAGCGGCTTTTCTCTGATCCCACGCGCATATCACAGGCTAACGCCAAGCTCATCCCGGCCCCGGCAGCAACGCCATTGACGGCGGCGATCACCGGTTTGTTGAGACCATACATTGCCTCTGCTTGGCGTCCGACCCAACCGAGGTCGTCGAGGTGATCATTTTGCGTCGGGGGTTTCTGTTCTCCTCGCCCCGTCAGGTCGGCGCCAGAGCAAAACCCGCGCCCCGCACCCGTGACGATGGCAACCCTAATGTTGTCGTCATCGCGTATTTCAGCAATAGCTTCTCGCAGCGCGGTCTGTAAGTCGCGTGAAAGTGCATTTAGCTTTTCGGGCCGATCCAAAGTTACGATGGCGACGTGATCTTGCCTGTCTAATTGCAATGGTTGTTCGGACATAGTGTTCTCCTTCGATACGCGTAGATTCTAACCATAACCAGACGACGACAATGGTTTAGCATGCGTTGGCTCTACCGGTATGCTTTGGCGTACACCAAAAGGGGGAAAGATTCATGGCCATTGACTTCACGTTTCCGGACGAGGTTGAAGATGCGCGATTGCTAGTGAAAAAGTTTATGCAGGAGACTGTCCAACCGAAGATGACGGAACTCCGCGACAGCAAAGCGTCTGGTGATACATGGCGTACCGCAATAAAAGACCTACGCGACACAGCGCGAAACCAAGGGCTTTGGAATCCGCATATGCCGGAAGAGTGGGGAGGCATGGGAATGGGGATCACGGCGGTGGCTGCTATGTCGGCCGAAGCCGTTAAAACGCCATACGGGCCCTACCTTATCAATTGCCAAGCGCCCGACGAAGGTAACATGCATACCATGCTGCACTTCGGTACCGAGGAGCAGAAAGAAAAATGGCTGCGCCCCCTGTGTGAAGGTACCGCCCGATCGTGTTTTTCGATGACGGAGCCGGAGGTTGCTGGTTCCGACCCGACCCAAATTCAAACCTCTGCAGTCAAGGAAGGTGACGAATGGGTCATCAATGGTCACAAATGGTTTACCTCCGGAGCGCATGGCGCGGACTTCGCGATCGTTATCGCGAAGACGGATCCAGATGCCGAGATCGCCCAGGCGAGAAATAGCGCGTTCATCGTGCCGACTAATACGCCGGGGTTTGAAATCGTCCGTGATGTGCAAACAATGGGTGGCGGTGGTGGTCATCCCGAATTGAAGTACAACGACGTTCGTGTACCGCAAGAAAATATGTTGGGCGAGCAAGGCGGCGGGCACAAACTTGGTCAAGTTCGACTAGGCCCGGCGCGACTTGCCCACTGCATGCGATGGATCGGACAGATCGAGCAAGCGCTTGAAATGCTCGTGGATCGAGCGCAGAAACGATACTCCCATGGTTCCCTGCTTTCGGAAAAGCAAGGTATACAGTGGATGATGGCCGAGAGTGCTCTGGAGCTGTATTCATCGAAGCTGATGGTGCTGCACGCCGCTTATAAAATCGAAAACGAAATGGATTTTCGGGCGGAAGTGTCGATGGCGAAGCATCACGTGGCCAACACGTTGTGGAACACCGTCGATCGAGCCTTGCAAGTCCATGGAGCCCTTGGATACTCGAACGATTCGCCGCTAGCGGACATGCTAATCAATGCCCGCTGGGCCCGTATTGCGGATGGATCGGATGAAGTACATTTGATGCGTATCGCCGATATGGTGATTCGTTCGTACAACGAAACAGGATCGGTCAATCATGCGGTTGGGGATTTGCCTCTATGATGGTGTCGCTTTTGAAGGAGATGGACAATGCTTGAAGTTCGAGATGCTGATCGTGTTCGCACGTTGACATTGAATCGGCCGGAAGCCCTCAACGCGTTCAACAATCCGCAGTTTGACGAGGTCGCAGAGGCGTTTCTCGCAGCGCGCGACGATGACGATGTCAGAGTTGTCGTACTAACCGGGGCGGGGCGCGCGTTCAGCGCGGGTGCTGATCTATCGGAAGCTGGTCGTACCGCGAAAGTTGTGCACGGCTTCGGAGGTATGGCGCACATCATCGCCGAGTTCCCCAAGCCGTTCGTGGTTGCGGTGAATGGGCTTGGAGTTGGCGTCGGCGCAACGGTCTGTGGTCTTGCGGATTTCGCCTTCATGGCCTCGAGTGCACGGCTTCGGTGCCCATTTTCCGAACTCGGCCTCGTCGCTGAAGCTGGAAGTACGTTGACTTTTCCGGCACTAATGGGGCGCCAGAAGGCGGCCTGGATGTTGATGAGTTCGGATTGGATGAGTGCTGAGCAATGCAAAGACATGGGGCTGGTACTCGACGTCTTTCCCGATGATGTTTTTACGGAAGAAGTTCATCAACACGCTGCGAAACTTGCGGCACTCCCCCCTGGACCCCTCGCTGCAGCCAAACGGTTAATTAATGGGCCTGAAATTGAGCGTCTGAAAGCGGTCATCGATGCGGAGAACGCTGAACTTGCCGCGCTTAGCGGCGGACCGGCCAACCTCGAAGCTGTAACGGCCTTTCGAGAAAAGCGACCACCCGATTTTTCAACGCTTTAACGGTAGAGTTGTCTATGTTTCGCGAATTGCGTTCGACGTCAGGCTGTCGGATGCCACAAAAGCGTGCGTATTTCACCGAATTCACGGGATAAACGCTGCCAGACCTCGCCACCGTCGTCGCTCCGGTACATTTGACCGAGGTTCGTGCACGTGAAAAGAAGGTTCGGATCGACTGTATGGGTGGCCACCATCCAAGGCGTGCTATTGGTTTGACCGGGCAATTTTGCGTCTTCCCATGAATCTCCCCAGTCCCGGCTTCGTAATAGCCGTCCTTGCGATCCAGGAGGGCCATCGCCGTTGCATAGAAATACGGTACCGTCGAGATCGGCACGAGGCTTGATCCCCCTCGTGTATTGCCACGGTGAATCGAGCTTGTTCCACTCCCAGTTGGCGCCGTCATCCGAGCTCTGGTAGAGACCGACCGCGGTGGCGGCCAACAGTTTGCGTTTGCCATCATCGTCGATCACGGCGATATCGTGTATGTCGGGAAATTTAAAGCCGTTATCAAGCTTTTCCCAGGTATCACCGCCATCGCGACTCCGATGGACCGCGTCGATTTCGACGCTGACCCAAATTCCGTCTGTCTCGAGAGGATCAAACCGAATACGCGTGACGCGTGGTTTGCCAATAAACGGGCAGCTATCAACTAAATCAACCGGAAGTTCGCGCCAGCTAGTTCCACCGTCATCGGACCGAAATAACGCGCCAGGGTTGGTACCCATGAGGATGATGTTCGGGTCATGGGGAGCTTGCGCGACAGACCAAACGCAGCGTCCATGTTGATCGGCCGGAGATGGTACGTGTTCGGCAACGCCATCTAGGCCCTGGCGTAATAGACCACGGTCTGAACCGGCCAAAATGACGCCGGGTTCAAGGTCGTGGCTACACAGCGCCCAAATTCGGTTTTCTGCGTAAATGCCTTTAAAGGCGAAATCCCAAGTTTCGCCGAGATCGTCGCTGCCCCACACTCCCCAACCTACGGTTCCCGCGTAGAGTTTTGAATTCATTGATGGGTCCTCCTCTAGGCTCTTCGGGCTATAGTAACGCGGTCGCCACAATCTCAAGAAACAATGACCTACGCCACGGGCCGTGAATATTACGACGCCGATAGCCACATTATGGAACTGCCGAACTTTCTGACGGAGTTTGCTGATCCGGGCCTTCGCGAAAAACTACCTGCCATCAGCTATGCCGCTTCTGCCGTGTCTGAGGAAGAGGCACTCGAACTGATGCGTCAAAACGGCCACTCCCAAACGTACAAAAAAGAGCTGCTTGCGCTGGGAGACGACATGATTAGAGGCCCCAAGGAGATCCAGGCGTTGGGGGCATTTGACGGATCGGATCGAAGCCTCGCGCTGGACGTACTCGGTTTTCGAAAACAACTGGTCTTTTCGACGCTTTCAGCGGCACTGCCGATGTCCACGAGGGTAAAAACCGACGGCGAGTTGCAATACGGCGCGGCGCGGGCGCATAACCGCGCTATGCAGGCGTTTTGCAGTCATGACGACCGCCTTTTGCCGGTACTCATTGTCCCCCTTGACCATCCGAATGCGGCTTTGGAAGAACTCGACACCTGCATCATGGAGGGCGGCGTGGGGGCCGTTTGGATCCCCCACCGGCCGTGCGGTGGTCGTTCGCCGGGACATCCGGAATTGGACCCGTTCTGGGCCCGTCTGTCGGATGCCGGTATTCCTTTCGTGATTCACATCGGTGGTGTTTCGTATCAGTTGGATCCGGCCTGGCTGAATAACGGTGGTGACAAACCCGCCGATTGGCTAGGCGGTGGCGAGAATGTGCGTGCGAAAGATATGACCGCAATCCACCATGCTGCCGAGCTTTTTATCAGTGCCTTGGTGCTTGACGGCGTCTTTGAACGTTTTCCGAAGCTCCAAGGGGCGAGTGTGGAACTCGGTGCTGGGTGGGTTCCTTCTATGTTGAGTCGTCTGGACTGGACCGTCGAGATCTGGAAGAAAACGGACCAATCGCTGCAGCGTTTGAGACGCAAACCTTCTGAACAACTGGCGCAGCAGTTTGGTTTTACCCCGTACGTGTACGAGAACGTCGGTGAACTCATTGATCGATCCCAACCCGAGCTCTACCTATTTTCCAGCGACTATCCCCACACCGAAGGAGGTCGTGACCCGATTGGACGGTTTCGGCGTTCCCTGGACGGACAGGATGAACGCGGTCAAGAGTGCTTTTACGCTGGCAACTTCAAGAGGATTTTTACGGGACTAAATCAGTCAATCGTCTAGATCGATTACAAGCGACGTGCGCACCAGACCTCTTCGGACGGCCATTTAGTGGCCCAAGATGCGTCAGCCCAACCGTAATTTGAGTCTGAAACTGTTTCAGGGGCGCCCAGTTCGAGGAGGCGTTCTACGTCGAAACGATTGGCTCGCAACAGCGCAATCCAATCACCGTGGGGAAGATGAAACTCCACTTCGTTAGACGAGAACTCCCACTGGTTCTGATAAAGGCCTAGGTAAGGTCGCTGCAGTTTTTCTGCGATAGGAGCGTTCTCGTCTTCTTCGTCAGGCAGACAGCAAATTGCAAAAGCGTGGTTCGTCATGAATACGAGACTCCCCCCGGGACGGAGCACTCGAGCGGCCTCCGGGACCCATTGGTAAGGATCAGCCCAAAGCGAAGCCCCGTATTCCGATATAGCAAAGTCAAAACACGCATCAGCGAACGGTAGCGTCTCGCCAAAACCTTCGACGAAATTGACACCCAAGTTGTATTCCGCTTCCAACCGCTTCGCGGTTGCCAGTTGGTTGGGGGTGGGGTCGATACCGACCACCGATTTAGCGCCTCGGCGAGCCATCCACGAGGACACGTAGCCCGCACCACAGCCAATTTCTATACAACGTTTTCCGGTCAGATTCTTTGGTAATAGGTCAATATCACTGTCCGGTATGTGCCAAATACCCCAGCGTGGATTGTCGGATGCCCAACCCTCTTCGGCGGGTTTCACATATCTCGCCGCAAAATCTTGCCAAGCGTCTCGATTGGCTATTTGGTGTGGTCTTAGTTTCATCATTGAGCGGTACGGTGGAGCTCATCAATTCGATCCGCGAGTGTATTCAGAACGCCGCTCACAGCAACCACGGCGTCCGGAACATCGGAAAACCGACGTTCTTCTATCGCTTCACGAATCATCGGTAAGGTTTTTACCCCGTAACCCGTGTAAAACCCTGGGGCATAGAGTTGATGACGGTACCAAGAACGACGAGGGAGCCCCTGGTCTCGTAAAAATAATCGCTCACTGGTGTAGAGCAGGCGGTTAATTTTTTTGAGTTGACGCGCGTTCAAGTTAATCAAGTCGGCGGGGTCCAGTACTGCTATCGAGCGTTCAATCTTCGCGATCGCGTTATGGATGGGTGAGAAATTAAAGTGTGGCACCGGATCGTGTCGTTGTGGTGCGCGCAATGATTTAGTTTGATCAAGTGCCGCCGTGTAGCTGCCGGCATCGATAAGGGCGTTGATCCGCGTAGTTTCTTTGCGTTGTGTTTCCGCCGATTCTTCGATTTCGGCGACAAATTTCTTAACGTTGTCTAGCAGGCCACTGAAGTCAAAAGGAACGATACGCGCATTTGCGAGGCGTAAGGTCGCGCGCCCGGCCAACTCCGCCAGGACAGTGCCGTAAGCGTTGCCGGGATCAATAAATCGATGGAAATGTTCGTGGGTGTCGTACAGGGTGTGATAACTGCCGCTCTCCGCCTCGCCGCCGAAGCTTAGATTGGCTGAAGCGATACCTAGGTGATGGAGAAATGCGGTGTAGTCCGAGCCAGATCCTAATGCGGCGACCCGTAGGTCGCGCCGATTAGTAAGTTCGGACACCGCCTTCTCGTTGCCATTGATTCGAATACGAGCCCTGCGTCGTTCTCCGATGGACAGTTTTGTTTGGGGATCTTTCACGTCACTCAGCAGTTGGTTGAAGAAGCGTTCAAGCGTGTGGCTCGCGCCGACGGAGACAAATCCGCGGCCCATACCATCAGTATTCAAATAAGCCACGGCCTTTCGACTAAGCTCGCGCGCGTGCTCTTCCACCCATTCAGTTGATCCCATCAGCCCTGGTTCTTCTGCGTCCCAGGCGGCATAGATGATCGTTCGGGCGATTGGTTCGTCGAGTCTTGCAATGGCCCGGGCTTCTGCAAGCATCGTAACCAGTCCTGAGACCGGATCTCTCGCGCCGTGGTTCCACGCGTCATGATGGTTACCGCGGATGACCCATTCGTCAGGGAATACTGATCCTTTCCGACGAGCGATGACGTTCCGAGCAGTAACCGTTTGCCAGTCAAATTCCACGTGGAGCCGCACCTGTGCGGGTCCCGGGCCGAGGTGGTACGAAATTGGCAAAGCGCCCCGCCAGTCAGAAGGAACCATCGGTCCGCTCAAGTGCTTGAGTAAGGGTTCCGCGTCGGCATAAGAGATCGGGAGAACGGGGATTGTTGCGATGGCAGTAGCCTCGTCCCGATCTAATCGCCGAGCTCCTTTCGTGGCAGCCCAACCGGGTGTAAGTACGTCCCCAGCGTGTAACGGCAGGTCCATCACAGCGCCACGTTGAATGGCGGAATCGTTTTTGTAGGGGCCGTCAGGGTAGACGCTGCCGCGGACGTACCCATCATCGATTGGGTCCGAATAAATCAAAGCGCCAATGGCACCGTGTTCGGCCGCCAACTTAGGTTTGATTCCACGCCAGACTTTTCCGTACCGGGCAATAACGATGTTCCCGGTGACGTCGACCCCGTACCGATCGAGGGTTTCATAGTCTTCCCGCGTACCGTAATTCACGTACACGAGATTGCCGGTTACGTCGCCGTCCGGGGAAAATGCATTGTAGGGTGGTAGTACCTGGTCACGCATGGCGGTACTCGAATCGGACTCGATGATGCGTTCTTCGAGGGTGGCTCGAAAGAATTCCGGTTCGAGCATCTCAACTACGCGGACCTTTGGAACAGGTATAAGAACTTCGTAGGTCGCAAGGCGAGTGGCGTAACCCCACTGCTTAAACAGCGAAGCAATGTATGCAGCGTTGTGTTTGCCGTGCTCGGAATCGACATGGTGCGGTTTTGCTGCGAGGGCTTCGATCCATTCATGGAGGTCGTCGGCCGAGATGTCGCTCGCGAGTCGTGACTCAAGCTCGCGTTGTTTATCGCTTGCGTCTAAGTCGAATCCGAGCAGAACGTCAGCGGTTTGACCCGCCGTCGTGCTGAGGAGCGCTATCCAAAAGAACAATGCACGCTTCACAGTAGGCCTCTATTGGGAGGGGTGCAAAACGGGCGGAACGGGTTCAACAAAATGGTCGGTCACCTTTAACGGTGACGCGAATACCGCTGCGAGTATTTGGAAAATAGTCCCATACCGCTAAGTGTTGGGTACACCGGTTGTCCCACATGGCGATCGAGTTTTGTTGCCATTGAAATCGACATTGGAATGTGGGGTTTTGGACATGCTCGAAGAGGAACTGGAGCAAACTGCGACTTTCCGCAGTGCTTAGCCCGTCAATACGACGGGTAAATCCGGAATTCACATAAAGCGCCTTCTTTGCAGTGATTGGGTGGGTTCGGATTACCGGGTGGGTGGATTCGGGGAATGCACGTTGGGGTTTGTGGTCGCCGTACAATCCAGCGTAGTCGGCACGATGGACGGCGTGTAAGCCGGTGAGCCAGTTCTGCATTCGACTGGATAATGCGTCGTACGCGCCATACATGTTGGCGAATAGGGTATCTCCCCCTTCGGCAGGCACTTGGTGTAGATGCAAGATACTGGCAAGTGGTGGCTCTTCGTCGGCCGAGACGTCGGAGTGCCAACCGGCACCGTTGTTTCGCTGCGAATGGCGGTCCGTATGTATCTGCATTAGTTCAGGATTGTCGTGAACGTAAGGGGCCGCCGGATGAATGTGCAGCGGGCCAAACCGACGACCAAACGCTAAATGCTGCTCGGGAGTTAATTCCTGGTCCCGGAAAAACACCACCAAGTGTTCCATCCAAGCGTGATGAATTTCGTCGAAGGTTAGATCATCGAGGGGACGCGATAGATCAACCCCGTGGATGGTTGCCCCGATTGTTGGAGTTAATGGTTCAACCTTGATGTGTTGATAGTCCATGGCTGAAGTGTGCCAGAAGCCTTGGTTGAATGCGGTGAATACGAGTACGGGGTTTCTGCCGTACGCTCATACAGAGTACGATCCGTAAAAACGGAGGGAGCAATCGATGTCTGATGAAAGCCCAATTCTGACCGAGCGCCGCGGACAACGAGGGGGCATTCTTTGGCTCACTCTGAACCGGCCCGAGAAACTCAATGCGCTGACATTTCCGCTGTTACGCGAGTTGCGCGAAATCGCGTTCGAGGCCCGCTTTGATCGCACCATACGATGTGTGGTTATTACAGGGGCGGGCCGTGGATTTTGTGCTGGCATGGATTTTAGCGGAGCTGCTAACCCTGACCCCGACCCCATTCCCGAGGGGTTAGAGGCAGGCCAGGTCGATGCCGAGGGCTACCGGTTGAATTTTCGCCACGAGACTGAAACATTTATTGCGCTACGTCGCTTGGAGGTCCCCATGATCGCCATGGTGAACGGGCCATGTGTCGGAGGCGGTTTCGATCTTGCCAGTCATTGCGACATGGCGGTGGTCTCGACGGCGGCTCGATTTCAGGTAGCTTACGTCAAGCGCGGCGTCTTCGCCGATCTAGGCGGATTTTGGTCGCTGCCACGAGCTATCGGATGGCGCAAGGCCATGGAGATGATGATGACAGGACGTTTTATGAGTGCAGAAGAGGCACACGCGTCTGGGTTTTCCAACTACTTGGTGGAACCCGACGAGCTCGAAGAAAAAACCATGGAACTTGCGTTGCAAATTGAAGCAGGGCCACCGATTGCGCAGAAGGTCGGAAAACTATTGGCGATGCGAACCGCCCATATGGACTTCGATTCGGCCATGCAGTGGTCGGAAACGGCGATCCCACTGGTTGGCCTCTCCGCGGACGCACGGGAGGGCGCGGCTGCGTTTCGGGAAAAAAGAGAGTCCGATTTCAAAGGCGTTTAATCGCGCTATGATCTAAGGGGTAACAAAGGAGAAACCATGGGCTTCCACGACATAACAATGCGGTCCATCACTGGGGAACCGAAGAGCTTTGAAGAACTCAAGGGTCAGGTCTGTCTGGCCGTCAACCTCGCGAGTCAATGAGGACTTACGCCACAGTACGCAGGTCTGCGTACATTGCATGAAGAAAATGCAGGGAAAGGATTTACCGTGCTCGGATTTCCTTGCAATCAGTTCGGAGCGCAGGAACCAGGAACCGACGAGGAGATCCTAGAGTTTGCCCAAGCCAAGTTCGATGTGACCTTCCCGATGTTTTCCAAGATCGAGGTAAACGGCGATGGCGCGTGTGAGCTATATCAGCTCTTGACGTCGGCCATTTCGAACCCGGAGGGTAAGTCTGACATTACCTGGAATTTCACCAAATTCCTTATCGACGGAGAAGGCAATGTGGTTGAGAGGTTCGAGCCGGCGATGGCGCCTGAAGAAATCGGCATAAAACTTCAGGAGTACTTGAGTTAATCCATCTTGGGGGTATCAAGAATACCCCCTTTGCTATTCGTGAGAGGGTGTCCATGGCAGCTTTGGACGGTTTGCGCATACTGGATATGACCCAGTACGAAGCAGGGACATCGTGTACCCAAGCATTGGCTTGGTTGGGCGCCGATGTCGTCAAGGTTGAGCGTCCCGATGGTGGAGACCCAGGGCGAGGCGCAAATGGAGATGCCGAGTACTTTGTTGTCTGGAACTCGAATAAGCGGAGTATCGCGATTGATCTGCGTAGCCCCGAGGGTCGCGCATTGTTTATGCGGATGGTGCCTAAATACGATGTTTTCGTAGAAAACTATGGTCCGGGCGTCATCGAGCGATTGGACATTGGTTACGAGGCAATGAGGGCCGTGAAGTCCGACATTATCTATGCCCGTATCAAGGGTTTCGGGGTGGACGGCCCTTGGTCTGACTACAAGTGCTACGACATGGTGGCGCAAGCGGCTGCGGGGGCGTTTTCGATCACGGGCGAAATTGACGGGCCACCCATGCGACCAGGACCGACGACAGGAGACGCGGGAACTGGAATACAAATGGCGCTCGCGATCGCGGCCGCGTACGCGCAGAAACTTCGAACGAGCAAGGGACAGCTGATCGAATTGTCAATGCAAGAGGCCATGACCTATTACCTGCGCACCGCGACCTCGTCAGGAAATTATGGGGAACGGGCGGCGAATCGATCTGGAAACGGACAGCTCCCCACGATGTCTCTATACCCTTGTGCTGGCGGCGGCTCGAACGATTATGTATATGTGATGGCGGTGACGCCAACGATGTGGGAGGCCCTCTGTCGCGTGATCGATCGAGAGGACCTCATTCAAAACCCGCAATTTAGTCGACAAGCAGATCGATACGAGAACCGCGACGAACTGCGAGGGATTATCGGCGCGTGGGCCCTGATGCGTGACAAGTATCAAGCCATGCGTGAGTTGGCTGAGGGAGGTGTTCCCGCGAGCGCCGTCCTCGATACGAGCGACCTTTACAACAATCCTCACTTGGTAGAGAGGGGCTTTGTTCACGAGGTAGAACATCCGAGTCAAGGTGCGGTAAAGCTTCTGGGTTGGCCGGCGCGGATGTCGGAAAGTTCCGTTGAAATCGAGGCGGCGCCATTGCTCGGGGAGCATTCCAACGAAGTGTTAAATGACGACCTGGGGTTAACCCAGACAGAACTAGACGACCTCACGAAACAAGGCGTCATCCAACAGATGGCGTCGAACTCGACGGATCGGTGATTGTTATTAGATTAGACCAGCGGTTCTAGCCCAACGGTATTTTGCACCGAGCACGGCGACGGGTTTCTCGGCCGTGTACGGGTAGGCCAGGATGTTACGTTCCATCAAATACTCGGTGGCCTGTTCAATTTCAACATCGCCAACAAGCGAGCAGACGACGGGTTTGTCGTTTCCGTCGGCGCGTGCAATGGCGACGGCATCGCCCAACAACTCAGCAAATACCATGGGTGGAGTAATAATTGTGTGCCAGTAACCGAGTACGAGCGAGTGGACGCGCTCATCTCGAAGAGCGAGATCGATGGTTGCGCGGTAGGTCGTTGGGGGTTCTCCGCCCGTAATATCGACGGGGTTCCCAGCAGCTCCAAAGGGTGGAATAAATTCTCGGAACGCGGCGTCGAGATCTTTTGGCATCGTCATAAGGGAAAGATCGTTATCGACGCACGCATCGGAAAGCAGAACGCCTGAGCCTCCGGCGCCGGTGAGGATAAGGACGTTTTCGCCTTTTGGCGTCGGCAGCACCGCTAAGCCCCGGGCGAATTCGAGCATGTCGTTTAAGCTCTTGGCACGTATGACGCCGCTCTGTCGCAGGACTGCATCGTAAACACGATCGTCGCCGGCTAGCGCACCTGTGTGCGAACTAGCAGCTTTTGCCCCGAGGTTTGTACGACCCGCCTTGAGAACGACGATGGGTTTTGTCTTTGACACACGCTTGGCGACGCTCGCGAATGCGCGACCGTCTTTTAGATCTTCAACGTGCATGGCGATCACGGAGGTGTTTGGATCCTGTTCGAAATAGGTCAACAGATCGTCTTCGTCAATATCGGATTTGTTGCCAAGTCCGACGATGGCAGAAACGCCCATTCTGGCGGATCGACTAAAACCGATAATTGCCATACCTACGCCACCGCTTTGAGACGATAGAGCAACCGACCCTTTTTCGTTGTAGGGGGTACAAAACGTCGCGCAAAGATTCTTGTGGGTGTAATAGAAACCGTAAATATTAGGCCCCATGAGGCGCACGTTTGCTTCCCGGGCAACGCGGACGATCTCGTCCTGCATTTCATGTTCGCCGATTTCGGCAAAGCCTGACGGAATGAGTATGGCTCCGGGTACATGCTTTTGACCGCACTCAGCGATGACACCAGCGACAAACTGAGCCGGTATGCAAAAGATCGCTATATCGACATTTCCTGGTATGTCGACGACAGATGGATAGCACTGGTGACCGAGGATCTGATCCGCTTTGGGATGCACCGGATAGAGGTCTCCTTCGTAACCTCCGTCGATTAAGTTTCGCATGACCGAGTTGCCAATTTTTCCATCCTCGGCCGACGCTCCGATAACGGCAACGGCGGACGGTTCCATGATGCGCTTCATGGCCGCCAGTATTTCGTCAGGCGTATGCTGGTGGCGCTCCGGAACGGCGTCAAAATTTAACAACACCCTGACGTCCGCCGCGACAGCGCCGTCGGCAGATGCGAAAACGGGGTTCAGATCGAGTTCATCTATTTCAGGGAAGTCGTTGACCAAATGACTGATGTGCTCAATGGTCTTCGCGAGCGCGGTTCGATCAACGCCTGCTTGACCTCTAACACCATCGAGAATCTTGCTACCAGAAATGTCGTTAAGCATTGCGTGGGTGTCTGTACTTTCAGCCGGGGCGAGACGAAAGGTTATGTCTTGGAGAACTTCGACCAGCGTTCCACCTAATCCGAACGCAACTAGTTTTCCAAAGACCGGATCTGTCGTTGCGCCGACGATTACCTCTAGGCCTTCGTCGACTTGCGCTTGGACTTGCACGCCGTCGATGCTGGCGTCCGAGTTATAGGCCTTGGCGTTATCGAGAATCGCGGTATAGCCGGCTCTTACCGCGTCGACATCCACGATGCCCGTGATAACCCCCCCGGCGTCAGTTTTGTGGAGGATGTCGGCAGAGACGATCTTTAGAACGACAGGAAACCCGATCGACTTAGCTATTTCGACCGCGTCGTTGATGTCTGAGGCCAGGCCTTCGGCCGGCGTAACGATCTCGTAAGCGGCCGCAATTTGTTTGGCTTCAGCGGACGTAAGCGAGCTACGCTGCTCATCCTTCGCTTTTGCAAGAACGGTCCGTACGGCGCTTTGGTCGTAACTCATGTTGCCCCCCCCTCCAAGAAAACGGAGATTATCGTGAACCGGGCATTGATGGAATCAATGCAGAGAGATGATTGATGCGTACGATACCCCTTGAGTCGGAGGGCGTCCCCGCGCTAGCTTAGACGGTCATCAATCAATAGGGGAAGACTATGGGGACCGTAAGTGGTGCAACCCTCATGGCGCGAAGCCTTAAGCAGCAAGGCGTCGACTATATTTTCGGCATCGTTGGCTTTCCGGTACAAGGATTCGCGGCGGTAGCGCAAAAAGAAGGTATCCGGTACGTCGGTATGCGCAATGAACAAGCTGCCAGCTACGCGGCACATGCGGCTGGTTATCTGACGGGGCGTCCGCAAGGCTGCCTTACTGTTTCGGGGCCTGGTGTGATTCACGCGTTCGCGGGATTAGCGAACGCGAAACAGAATTGCTGGCCAATGATTTTGATTGGTGGGGCGTCCCCCGTATTCCAAAATGGCATGGGCGGCTTTCAAGAGGAACGCCAAGTAGAACTCGCGGCCCCCTATTGCAAATACGCGCACGCCATCGAGCATGTGCGCCGTATCCCCTACTATGTTAACCAGGCCGTTCGGCATTCGTTGTTCGGCCGCCCGGGGCCCGTTTACCTAGATTTTCCAGATGACATCATTAATGGCCAGTGCGAAGAAGAAGATGTAACTCAAGCGGCAACTGTTCCGGAACCACCGCGGACGCTTGCCGATCCGGACGCGGTTGAGGAGGCGCTCAGTGCGCTCGAATCCGCCGAGCGACCGCTGGTCGTCGTGGGCAAAGGGATGGCATGGTCACGAGCGGAAGACGAGATCCGAGAGTTTATTGAGCGCACGCAACTGCCTTTTCTCAATTCCCCAATGGGTAAAGGTACGATGCCGGATAATGATCCACTCTCAGTGGGTGCGGCGAGAAGCACCGCGTTACGCGACGCAGATCTCGTGTTCCTGATGGGTGCGCGACTGAATTGGATCATGCACTATGGCTTGCCGCCACGCTTCAACGAAAACGTACGCATCGTTCAACTCGACATTTCGCCAGAAGAAATTGGTACCAATGTACCGACGGAAGTCGCCTTGGTAGGAGATGGAAAGGCCGTAGTTGGCCAGCTGAATCGAGCCCTCGATAATCGGCAGTGGTTCTACCCTGCTGAGACGGCATGGCGTACGACCTTGAAAGAAAAGGCCGAATCTAACCATGCGGCCGTGCAACCTATGATTGACGATGACTCGGCGCCGTCAAATTATTACCGTGCGTATAAAGACATCGTTGATTGGCTGCCAGATGACGCCATCATCATCGGTGAGGGCGCCAACACGATGGATATTGGACGCACCCAAATGCCGAACGTGCACTCGCGGCATCGTTTAGATGCGGGCACGTATGGAACGATGGGTGTCGGGCTTGGTTTTGCAGTCGCCGCCGCGGTAACCAATCCAGACAAACCGATTGTATCGGTACAAGGTGATTCGGCGTTTGGATTTACCGGCATGGAGATCGAAACCATGATTCGTTACAACCTTCCGGTAAAAATGATCGTTTTAAATAACGGCGGTATTGGTGGACATAGCGGTTCAACCGAACCACCAGCTCCTGGGGAAATTCAACCCCCCGGAAATCTTACGTACGGAGCTCGGTATGATCTGATGGTCGAGGGTCTCGGCGGCAAGGGCTGGTATGTCGAAGATCCTAAAGATTTGCGAGCGGCGCTTGATGAGGCGATGGCGCACGATGGCCCCACATTGATCAATGTTCCGCTCAATATTCGCTCCGGACGTAAGCCCCAGGAGCACGCTTGGTTAACGCAATAGGGCAATACTGCTGAAGGGGCGCTTCGGACGCCCCCTTTGGCTAATGGGGCCTTCGCATAGCGAGGTGGGTGGTTTCTCGTCTTCGACATGTCGCTAAGCCGTCGACGGTGAATTTGGTCGAAATGGAACGGCCAACGTGTCTATCATCGGGCTATGAATCTCGAAGAAACCGCGGTGCTGCTGCTTTTGCGGTCACAGCACTTGGATGTTGGCACCATCATGGACCTTCTGGATCTAGGTGACCGCGAATTCCGTGAAATGACAACGCGTAATTCGCAGATTCACGAGCTCCTCGAGGCAAGGCGACAGGGAACACTGCCTGCCATTGAAGTAGAACCGAAGCAATGTCTGGCCTGTTCGGAATGGTTCATGCCATATGCGTCGGAGCGTTATTGTTCGGATCCATGCAAGGTGGCAGGAAACATTCAGAACGTCTAATCGGTAGTCGCGATCTCGAGAAAGCGTGATTGCGGGAGCCTATTGCCTGAGGTAAAAACAACGTCGATACGGGGCGGTTAGGTCCTATTAGGTCGTACTATGTTGATTGACGACGCCATCGATTGACGTACGAAAAGGTTTAAAAGGGGGGAGTTTGAACGTGTTGAATGAAGCCATCGGTCGGTTCGATCATATCGGTATTGCCGTTCACAGTATTGACGCCTCAAGGCCGTTTTTTGAAGAAGCCCTCGGCGCTAAATTTCGTTCTATCGGGGAACATGGTTCCGGAGACTTTCGTATCGCGCTCTTTGATTTGCACGATTTCTGTATCGAGTTGTTGGAACCGATTAACCCAGATGGATTTCTTGCCCAATTCCTCGAAAAACGCGGCGAAGGATTTCATCATTTGACCTTGCAGACACCTGATCTCGAGAAAAAAGTCGACAAGCTCGAATCGCAGGGGATCAGAGTCGTAGACAAAAGTTTTGACGATCCGAAGTCTGTCGACGCTTTCATTTCGCCAAAAAGCGCACACGGTTTGCTAGTCCAACTAGGCCAATCGCTTGGCCCACTTAATAATCCGCCGTATTGGGAAGAGTAGTTGACGGTGGGCTCAACGATGGGCATTTTGTACGTGCATACCACGGCTGAAACCACATGAGGAAAGTGTTGCTCATTTCAGGCGTGGGAGCGTTGCTTCTAGCCGCGACCGCGTTGATTGCGACACAGACCCCTTGGGGCCAAAACGTGCTGCTGAAACGCTTGATCTCCGCACGGCTTCTCGATGCACCAATCGCTTGGGGAGACCCGGAGGTGTTACGTGTTTTTGTATGCGGCAGTGCCTCGCCGCTTGGGGTTTCGGAGCGTGCCCAGAGCTGTATCGTTGTGACAGCGGGATCGACTTTTTTTATCGTCGATGCCGGCGCGGGGTCGACGGGAAATTTGTTACGCGCACGGTTGCCGATGCAGAGCCTTGCTGGCGTCTTGTTGACACATTTCCACTCTGACCATATTAGTGCGCTGGGGGATACTAACCTCGCGTCCTGGGTCGCAGGACGAACCGCGCCGTTAAATGTGTTTGGCCCCCACGGTGTGGCCCGGGTCGTCGATGGTTTTAATGAAGCCTACGCGCTGGATCGAACGTATCGATCGACGCACCACGGTGTCGAGCTATTACCTCCGGATATTGGGCCGATGCGCTCGCAATTAGTTGTGACCGAGCAATTTTTTGAGGTGGGCGAATTCAAAGTCACGCCTTTTTCGGTTGATCATGGCCCGGTTCAACCCGCCTTGGGTTACCGCTTTGATTACCGTGGGCGTTCCGTTGTGATCAGTGGCGACACCAACGCGTTGCAGTCGACGGCGGTTGCTTCGCGTGATGCCGATCTATTGATCCATGACGCGCTCTCGGAGCCGCTCGTGCAAGCCATGAAAGATGCTGTAACGTCCGCGGGAAACGTGCGTATGGCACAGATTATTGATGACATCCTTGATTACCACGCCCATACCGATACGTTGGTCGAAGTAGCACGCGAAGCTGGTGTCGCGATGCTTGCCTTGTATCACCTAGTTCCAGTTCCCGCGAATAGCATTGCGAAAAGCATCTTTGTTCGAGGGTTGCCGGCGGACGTTCAAATTGTTGATGACGGTACCGTATTCAATCTCCCGACAAAGACCGACACGATCGAAGTCGTGCACATCTTCTAATGCCCGCAATTCCGTCCATGAGAATATCGACTCGGGTCGACGAAGAACCTCGAAAAGGAGCTAGAGGGCCAGTGAAATTTGTCCTGTTGCATCATGAGGGTTGTAGCCGTGACGGATTTCATTATCGAATAGATCGGGATGGGTCTGTGCGGGAGTTACTCACACCAGATAGTAGGGGTCAACATCCTGCATCGTTGGGCATCGTTCTACGTGGCAATTTAGATCGTGAGCGGCCGGCCGGCCGTCAACTCGATGCGCTAAAGGAGTTGCTGCTTGACCTGAAACTTCGCTATCCGGACATCGGTCTAGGTGCGCATCGACAGGTTCGGGGCGATATTAAGACTTCGTGTCCGGGAAAACGTTTTCCGATGCGCGAAATTGCAGATTGGTTTGATAAAGAATTGATTCGCGCTCGAGATGAAAAACTAGAACGCGAAGTGGAGTCACAATACACACAACATTAGCGGAACAGCAGTCGTCGCTACGAGGTGTGAGTGGAGGTATCAATGAGTATAGAAATAAGGGACGAGCGCTTCTTCGATGTCGTTGAAGAAAGCCTTGAATTAGAAACGTTGGCGGATGGCTTTGCTTTCACTGAAGGGCCTATTTGGCATCCGGGCGAAAAACACTTGACGTTTAGCGATATTCCGTCGAATCGGATGCATCGCTGGAACCAATCGAGTGGGGTTTCTGTCTATCGGGAACCCAGCAACATGAGCAACGGTAATACCTACGACACTAGTGGACGTATTCTCAGTTGTGAACACGCAACCTCGCGAGTGACCCGAGAAGATTTTGACGGTTCACTCTCGGTGATTGCGAGCCACTACCAAGGGAAAGCGCTCAATAGCCCAAACGATATCGTGGTCCGTAACGACGATGTTTATTTTACCGATCCGACCTATGGTCGTGAGAGCCACACGGGGGTGGTGCGCGAGACGGAACTCGACTTTCAGGGGCTCTATCGAATCGATGCGACAACCGGCGAGTTAGAACTTCTGGCCCACGATTTTGATCAGCCGAATGGTTTGGCGTTTACCCCGAATCAGCAGGCGTTGTATGTGGCCGATACACCACGTATGCATATCCGGAAATTTCAGATTGATGGCAGCGGAAGGCTATCGGGTGGCGACGTTTTTGCGGAGTCGACGGGGACCGGTGCTGGTGCGCCGGACGGTCTTAAAGTGGCATCGACTGGACACGTATTTTGCGCTGGCCCGGGCGGCGTCCACGTATACGCCGATGATGGCTGTTGTTTAGGCGTCATCCAGACCCCTGCTTTTTGTGCCAATTTCACCTGGGGCGGCGATGATCTGAAAACTTTTTTCCTCACATCGTCAAATCACTTGTATCGAACTCAAGTTAAGGTAGCTGGGATACCTCTGTTTTGACGTGTTAATCCTTGATGTGGTGGTTAACCAGAAATTCGAAAGCACTGCGGTCGGCGCCTTCTCGTGTCAGATCCTGTTTTGCGCGTCGTGCCGATTCGCCGGAAATTGGTTTGGCGTTTCTAGCTTTTAAATGAGCTTCGGCGACGCGCTCAAGCATGACAAAACGAGATACCGATTGTGCGACGGTGGTACCGACGGTCAAGAGGCCGTGATTGCGCAGAACAATTGCGCCGTTACGCCCCAAACTTTGGGCAATCCGAGAGCCACCGTCTAAGCTTTGTATCTGCACCTCTTCGTCATCGAACACGACGCAATCCTCAAAGAAGAGGCACGCTTCCTGGGTGATGGGTTCGACGTTGCGAACTTCCGCCGAAAAGGGCGTTCCCCATTGCGTATGCGTGTGTGCGGCACTGACGATGTCGCGCCGAGCTGCCAATAGTGGCTGGTGAATAAAGAACCCCGCCTGATTGACGTCACCCGAACCCTCAACGGTGCGGCCATCGGCGTTAAGCAATACGAAGTCGCTCGTTTCGACTTCCGCGAACGGTACCCCGTAACGAAGCAGCCAAAAGCAGTCGGTTCGATCGGGGTCGCGAGCGCTGATGTGGCCATCGCCCAAATCCCCCCAGCCATGTGCCGCGAAGATACGGTAACCGTTGCGCAACTCCTCAAGTAATTTTTCGCGACTATCCATATGTAATTCCGGGCTATCGCGCCGTACGGCCGGCGTGATGGGATGTCTCATGATGCAACGTTTCGGGAACGTAACGAAAGAGGATAATTAACCCGATCACAGCGAGACCCCCGGTCCACGCGCCGGCAACAGCAAGGGTGGTTGCGCTCGCGATCGTTCCCACGACGAAGGGACCCAACGCGCCACCGGCGTCACCGACGAGGCGCCAAACTCCGAGGAACTCGCTGCGGCCGTTTGGCGGTGAAAAGTCCCCGCCGAGTGTCATAAAAATGCCAGTCCCAAATCCGTTGCCGAGTCCCGCCAACATGGCGATAGCGCAAAGGTGAACAAATCCTGTTGCTAATGGCAGCAACACGATCGCAGCTCCCAAGAAGAAGAGCGATGGGGCCAACGCATACTTCCTACCGGCATGGTCGAGTATCAATCCAGCCGGCAAGAACATGAGCATGTCGACAAGAGAAGAAAGGCTAAAGGCGATGCCAATCTCAGATTCACCCAAGCCGAGTGATACCCCGACTAGAGGAATCATTAGTACTCGACCGTGACGAAGAAATGAAAGCGTGACCATGACGATGCCGGCGGTGACAAAGGTATGACCTTGGGCTCGGATAATCTGTCGGATCGGAACCGTCGTTCGATTTTCTTCAGAACGCTGGCTACCTTTCGAGAAGATCACGACGGTTACTAAACAAACGGCAAACAATACCGCGGCGCCCATGAAAACCGGCTCGTAACCAATAAGCTCGGCGCTAAAACCGCCGACGAGAGGTCCCAACAAGGCACCCGCGCGGTGCAAACCAGCCATCACTGAGATGACACGGCCGCGTTGGGTTTGTTGCACCGTGTCGGTGATAAATGTCAGTCGAGCGAGCAAGAACATGCCTGCTCCAGCACCGAATCCGAGCGCAGTAAGGCCGACTAGCCATGCCGTTTGTGTGAATGCACACCCGAGGGCCATGATAATTAGGACAAGTAACCCAACAACCATGACTGCTTTGTCGCCGAATCGGGCCACGAGGAGTCCGGAGGGAACGTCGGCTAGCATGGTTCCGATCCCTCGCATTCCTACCATCGCAGCAGCCATGGCGAGGCCACCACCGAGCTTTAACGCATAAAGAGGCAGTAGGATTTGGATAGCATTCTGCGCGATCGCATAGAGAGCTGATGGCAGATAGACCGGGAAAATTAGGCCCCGTATAACCCCCCAAATGGGTGGCGGTGTGTCTGACTCACCGGTAGAGAGCGGGGTCATTTTCAGCGTCTAATATCTTCAATCTCGCGCGTTTTCCACATGAGCAGAGTGTGTGACCTGCCGCCGACACACGAAGGACGAGTTCCGAGGATGGTTCGATGTCGGTTGGCCGAATTGAGAAACTAACTATAGCTCGACCATGGCTAGGTTACGTAAGATTCGTTTTTTGGAGGATGAGCTGATGAGTGGTGAGGCGGTATTGCTGGAGCAAAAAGAAGGGCACGTTCTTGTGTTAACCATGAATCGACTGGAGCGTCACCATGCTCTAAATAGGGAATTATCGGCGAGTTTGTCGGATGCCATTGTCCATGCAGAGGCCGATGAAGGGGTTCGAGTGATTGTGCTTACAGGCGCTGGTTTGAAGGCATTCTGTGCCGGAGCTGACATGCTGGAGGTCAGCGGTGTAGAAAAAACGAGCGGAGGAGATCGGATCAACGCTTTTGATCCGATCGGCAAGTTGAGCAGCACACCGATACCTGTCATCGCAGCAATTAATGGATACTGCTATGGGGGTGGCGCACGGTTAGCAGTTGCTTGTGACATTTTGCTTGCGTCTGACAACGCAACCTTCCGCTTGCCCGGTGCCGAATACGGTTTGGTGGTCGCTGCCGCATCGTTGCCAAGGTTGGTAGGGTCTTCAAAAGCAAAGGAGCTGATCTTTTCGGCCCGCAAGTTCAGTGCCGATGAGGCGGAGCGTTGGGGCATGCTGAGTGCCGTCTATCCTCAACCCGAGTTGATGAATAAAGCTATGGAGCTAGCGCATGAGATCGCGGGCAATTCCGTTGCGGCTGTCCGCGCTTCAAAACAAGTGATCGACGCGGCAACGCTTTCGGAGTCAGCGAACAGGCTCGAAGCTGAAGCAAATCAGGATCTTCGTGGAAGCCCCGAGCAGCGCGATCGGTTCCGCGAGGCAACTCGAAAAGTGACGGGTCGGTAGTTTCAGTCGGGCCGACATACGCCCAGCGAATGCCAGCCCGGGGAACGCTCATTGCCTAGTCGGCGGCGACTGATTCTCTGTCGGTATCGGTGAGCGTGCGGTAAGTGACGGAGCCGAATAGCATTTCGGCCCAGGACTGCTGACCCCAGCGGACTTCTTTGTTCGGGTCTGGATTTGCTGGGTTCTGACTCGAGTTGTCCCAGGTTGTGGAATGCACCAAGCGGGTTCCCGCTGGTAAGAATTTTGGTGTTTCTAACCGGTAGGTCGTTTGCCAGTTGAAGTCGTAGTTGGGGACCGATAACAAGATTTCTTCTTCGCCATTCGGATAAAACGCGACGAAATTTGATGCCTTGCCGCGATAGTGCGAATGTGGCAACAAGCTGTAGACCAAGACGTCGTCCTTGAATACGCGCTCGGCTTTTGCTGTGTGAGCTTTGGTGTGGGGTGGTATACGGAACCGGAAATTGATCAAGGTTGTGCCGCCAAGGCGATGTAATGGCGGTTCTTTGTGCAAGTAGATCCCGAGTTGAGAATTGTCGGTCGTTTCCCGCCCGTACGGCGTGTAATGCATCTGTAATCGAATGGTCGATCGGGCTGGCAATAATCGGCCGGTGTTTTCCGGGTAAACGCTGCCGGTCGATCCCGGAACGTAGCCACCGAGACCGCCAGAACCCCGACCTCCAAAACGCGATCTACCAGACCCCTGTCCCGGTGGTCGAAAGGTTGTGATCACGTGGTGTAGCGCGGCCCGATCGCCCGGTAGGATGTCCGCCGCTCGTACCCAAACATCGTGATCCAACGGATTGGTTACGGTCGGGTACTGGTAGTCGACTACCCCGGAAGCCGGGACTACCTGAGTCGGGATATCGAGAACGACGTCGGGGGTACCGAGCCCCCATTCTGGCCAGTCATGAACGAAGTCAGCAAGGGGATCGACGCCCTCGCCCCGTGGTGCACCGGCCTCGATCCAATGCACGAGAGTCTGTTTTTCTTCGACGGAAAGTGAACGATCGTTCTTGAAGTTCCCGTGGTGTGGGTCGGCGTGCCATGGGGGCATCCGTTGGGTACGAACGACTTCGCGCATCATCAAGGAGAAGCCGAGAACCATAGTATGGTCGCTCATGACCCACGGCCCGATGCCGCCAGGACGATGGCACGCAAGACATTTTTCGATTAACAGTGGCGCGATGGTATCCGTGTAAGAGATGTTCGCGTGGGACGATCGGAGCTCTTGCTCGGGGAACGACACCGTACAACCTTGTTGCAGTTCGATAGATGACGGAACGGGCACGCCGCCGAGAATGGCGTCGAGCGATGCCGTAACGCCATCGATGTCTCCACGATAAACAGTACGCCAAGTGGTGGGATCGATGACAAGTGCTTCGCCCGCTTGCCAAAATTCCAGGGATTCGCCAATCAGTTGCGTGTCGTCAATGAGAACAGCGAGGCCGTTTTCTTCGGCTTCCATCGCAGCTCGGATCGTGGCTCGGTCGTCGTCGAGGCTAGAATTAATAAGACGTACTTCGACCCCCTTGGTGGAGTAAGTCTCTGCTAAATTCTCGAGCGCCCCGGCTGCATGTTGGGCCTCTTGGCAACTCGACGCATGCGCCATGAGGACCACGGCACTCGCGTCAGAGAGGTAATAGAGTTCATGTGCGTAGCCGCGTTGATCCAGGAGTTCGAAATTATCGACCACGTTTGCATTGATCGAGCCGGCAAGACATAGCGCCAACAATGCTGCTGTGACGGCGATAAGACGATTATGTCGGTGCATGGGCCTCTCCTACTTTGCACCAGAGTATAGGAGAGATTTCAATTCTTTGTCCTGCAGTGTCAGCGAAGTCGCTCAGTCCCCGTGATGCCTAGTTCTTCGAGTTCCCTGTATTCCGCCGAGCCGACGCCAAGCTCTTCTTCGAACACCTCGCGACTGTGTTGGCCGAAACAAGGCGCGTGGGTGATATGGCCACGTGACGTGTTTTGGAATACCCAAGGCACCATGGGCATGTAATGAGTCCCCGATTCAGGATGCGTGATCGGTTGGAGAAAACCTCGCGCCACGAATTGTGGACTTGGTTCGTGGTAGATCTCCTCAAACGGTTCGACACGCGCAGCCGCCACGCCTAAGGAACAGAGTTCTGCGGCCATTGCGTCGGCGTCCACGTCCGAAACCCACGCGCCGATAGCTTCGTCTAGAGAACTTTCGTTGGTTTTTCGAAGGGCCATCGTGGCGAAGCGCTCATCCCTGATTCCGGCAAGTTGAGCGAGTGAAGAAAATGCTTCGTCGGTTTCCGCAGCGATTGCAAGCCAAGAGTCGCCCTTTGCCTGATACACGTTATGTGGGGCAATTCGTGGGTGATGGTTACCACTTGGAGTGCGCAGATGGCTGTTGCCATCGTATTCGAGCATTGCATCTCCGAGTTGGACGGCGACGGCTTCAATCATTGCTGCATCGATGCGCTGTCCCTCGCCGGTGCGTTGTCGATGATTAAGAGCTGCGAGGATCGCCGCAGCGAAGTAATAACCCGAGATCGGGTCGGGAATCAGACCACCGGTATTCTGAGCGATTTCCCCCGGGTAGCCATGAATCGAGGATAAGCCGGCCATCGGCTCCGTCGTCGCGCCGTTCGCTGGATATTCCGCGAGTGGTCCGGTACTGCCGTAGCCAGAAACTGATGCAAAGATGATGTCCTTCTTGTGTTCACGCAGGGTCTCAAGAGTGATGCCCCAATTGCCCATGACGTGGGGACTGAAGTTGTCCGCAAGGACATCGAACTTGGGAATCATGCGCCAAAACATCTCGCGACCGCGAGGGGTCGCCATATCGAGGGTGATGGCGCGTTTATTGAGATTAACGGTGTTGTACATGCCGTTGTTGTTGAGGGGATTCTGTTCGATATCGGGATTACGAACGGCCGGAGGAACGGGTGCGCCGGCGCCGCGCCAGACGTCAGGCCTCTTGCAGCTTTCGATTTGAATTACGTCAGCCCCGAGTAATCCGAGTAACTGGGTCGCGAAAGTGCCGGCCCACGCCTGAGTAAAGGCGAGTACACGGATGTTGTTTAGGGGTAAATCAGGGTTATCGCTACTCGTTCGACGCTTGCGCGGCGTCGTTTCGACGTTTCCATCATGTTGACCGATCTCGGGTGCCGGGCGATTTAGAGTCCAAGGAGTTGCGGACAGTTTAGCGGGTGCACCTGGCGCCCGAATCCGCCGGTCGCTGATTTGTGTGGATATGATGTATTCACGTGATCGCAGGTGCTCATTTTCGATCAATTCCTGCGCGTTCTGCACTACACCTGCGATACAACGGCGCTGGACAAGGCCGTGAAATAATTCCCATTTATCGCGTTGAGCGGCGGCTTCTTCGAGCCCGTCGCGAACAGGCCGAGTGTCTTTTTGGTTACGCCCGAGTACCGGGATGAAGTCGGGGTCTTTGGCCAGTTCTGGCAAATCGAGAAAGTTCATTGCTTCTTCCCAGAATGCCCAGTCGCCATAGCCGAAATTGATGGCGCCGTTCTGAGTTTTCCAAAGAGGTCCTGCCCGTCCACGATCGCGCTTTCCGTTGGGCCCATGAGCCATTCGATTTCCGCCAATGAACAAGCCAAGTTCGGCCCACGGTGCGCAGGTATTGGCCATGGCTTCCATTTCACTGACGTCGACGCGCTCTCCGTGACCGCTGCTGCCACTGCGAAACAACGCAGCTGCCGCGCCTACGAAACCTGCAACTCCGCTGATGTAGCCCGTTTGGTGAAGCGGGAGTTGTAGCGGTGGTTCGTCGACGTAGCGATTAATCGCGCTCCAGCCAACGCGGGCGCAGGTCGTTAGATTGTTACCAGGAAAATCAGCCAGGGGGCCCTCAAGTCCATGCGGCGTAATTGATAGATGGACCGAGTCCGGCGACCGCTGCAGTACGGTGTCTGGTATTCCTGTGGACGTCGTGACGATTACGTCCGCACCCGCGATCAAACTTCCGTGATCTTCAACAGTTCCGGAAACTGACCGCTTATTCCAATTGACGTAGCTGTGCAGTAACGATTCTGGCTTGCCGGATTCGCTGTTCATAAAGGGCGGTTCGTGTCGCAAGGGGTGGCCCTGAATATCTTCAATCAGTATTACATCGGCACCAAAATCGCCGAACATACGGGCGGCGTAGGCGCCTGAAAGACGGTCTGATAAATCGATGACCCGGATTCCCTGAAATGCTTTAGTCAATACGCGCCCCCCGGAGATAATATTATCCTGCAAGCTAGCCCGCGTTCGAGCTCGGTGGTTTCCGAAACTCTAGAACTGGGATTGGTAAGTTGGGACGACATAGGGTCCTTCGGGAATGATCGCGATGGCGGAATCGCCAGTTGCTTTTACGCTGTCTTCGATGGCCGCATCAACCGATTCGATGATTTCAACGCCGGTGAGCGCGCGTTCGTCTGCCGATAAACCTGTGGTATAGAGTTTAATGTTGGCGCGACGTTGCGACTTCAGTTGCATTTCGGTCTCCCATTCATCGATATCGGCGAGCCGCTTATTAATAATCCCTGCACGAAATGCGTCGGGACCCTCAACAAGGAGCCGTTCTTGGGACGCGCGATAGGCAGGTGAACCAAGGCCCTCGGCACACTCGGACGCAATAATAAGGTTTGCACGCTCAGCGAGAATTCCCATCGGGTTCACCATGCCTTTCACGGTCTGGTAATAGGTCTGATCCAACGGGAACCCAGCGGCTGAAGTCACCACGGTGTTGAATCGTTTTGGCGTGTAAACCTTGCAATATTGGTCGGCGAAGGCGACCGCCTCAAGGTGGCTGGCAACGATTTCGCCGAAATTGACGAACGAAAGCTCACGCTCATCGTTAATCACCGTATTGAGCGCGAACAGATTACGGCCCGTGTATCGTTGCAGCATCTCGATGATTTCAAGCTGTTCTTCGTGCAGCGGATTGCCCTCAAGGTTGCATTGCACCGACGCTGGGTCTTCCATAAAGCGGGCGCTGTGTAGGGTTCGGATCGTGTCGGAGTGAGCGATACCGGGGACGATGACCTTGCGCCCACCCGAATAACCCGCCATAAAGTGAGGTTCGACGAGCCCCGTTGCGATTCCTAAGTCGGCTTCAACAAATTGACGGTCGAGCCCGACGGGCGTGTTCCGCGAGGTAAAACCCAAGTCGACGTGGTCCTCGTGATTGAGGGCATGGTGGTTGGCGACGTTGACGTTATTCAGCACCCAGTCGTCGCCGATAACACTCGCCAATTCATCGCCTTTGTTCGGGCGATGCAAGCCCGTTGCCACGAGGACGGTAATATTTTCGGATGAGATCCCAGCACCAATCAATGCTTCGATAAGCGGGCGAAGGAAGAGATGGTTCGGTACCGGTCGTGTGATGTCACAGATCAAAATACAAGCAGAACGACTGCCCTTCGCGAGGCTTTGTAACGAGTCACAACCGACGGCCTGAGCGAACGCGTCGGTAACGGCTCGGCCTGGATTATCCACGGCTGGCATCGACGGTTTGCGTATTACGGTCACATTGGTCTTCGCGGGGCACGATACGGTGAGGACGGATTTACCGTACAAAAGATCGACTTTCATGAGTTACGGCGCATCGTTAACGGGCTAGCGATCGTGCGATGGTACAGTTGCTTTGACGCCATTGCAGCGCTCTTTTGTGCTGTTACACGGGAGGAATTATGGCTAGTGCAAATGACATCGAATACGAGGTCGTCGTGGGTTGGGAGAACCTACCGGACGGGTGGAGTTTCGTAGAGGTCGCGGGGGTCGCCACGGATTCGAAGGACCGCGTTTACGCGTTCAATCGTGGCGAACACCCCATGATCGTTTTTGATTCGGACGGTAACTTCTTGGATGCGTGGGGTGAGGGAATTTTCACTAACCCTCACGGAATTTATATAGGGCCAGATGATCGCGTCTATTGCGCCGATAATTTCGACCATACCGTACGAATTTTCGATAATGGCGGACGGTTGCTGCAAACGTTAGGCGAAGTCAACGAACCATCGGATACAGGGTTTGTTGCCGGTAAAACACCCGTGCAGAAGTCTGCAGGGCCTTTCAATCGGGTCACCAACGTTGCGCTATCCAAGCTCGGGGAATTATATGTTTCCGATGGTTATGGCAACGCCCGTGTCCACAAGTTCGACAGCAAAGGCGTGCACTTAACGTCGTGGGGGCAACCTGGTAGCGGTCCCGGAGAATTCGTATTGCCGCATGCCATCGCGGTAGATCGATACGATCGCGTATACGTTGCGGATAGAGAAAACTCGCGGGTTCAGGTTTTCACGACGGATGGGGATTACGTTACCGAATGGAATGACGTGATACGACCCGATGACTTGTTTATCGATGCGGATGAAAATCTGTACGTGGCCGAACTTGGTGAACGCGCTGGCTTGGCGCCGCACGTTGATATCCCTCCGCACGCCCCGCACGCGCGAGTCAGTGTCCTTACCCTTGAAGGAGACGTACGGGCGCGATTCGGCGGGGATGATCCCGTGGCCCCAGGCAACTTCTTCGCGCCACATGGTATTTGGGCGGACTCCAAAGGCGATCTTTATGTTAGTGAGGTTACTGTCAGTGGCGGTGGCCGCTGGGGACTGGTCCCCATGGATTGTCATTCACTGCAAAAATTTGTGCGTATCCGCGGATAAGAGAAGGCCGCGACTGGCGTGGCCTTCTTCCGTTTGGTGTTACGGAACCTAGTGGGCGCCGTTTCGCAGTACCTTGCCGGCACAGATTCCGGTGTGCTCGTCATCCCGAAGAATCACTTCGCCGTTGCAGACGGTGGCTTGATACCCCGTAGCTCGTTGTTGGAACCGTGACGCTCCACCCGGAAAATCGTTGACGATGTACGGCTGACGCTCTGCCACACGATCAATGTCGATGACATTAACGTCGGCCCGTTTGCCGACTTCGAGGGTTCCTCGGTCCCGGAGGCCCAGTACGCGTGCGGGTTCGGCAGCAATTCGTCGGACAGCTTCTTGAATCGTGTAAACGCCTGCATCACGGTGCCAATGCGAAAGCACGAACGTTGACCAGCCCGAATCGATCATCTGGCTTACGTGAGCGCCGGCATCGCCAAGACCAGGCATGGCCCAGTCGGTCGTGATCATTTTTTCAAGATGCTCAAGATTGACGTTAAAGCCGCGTTGGTGGAACAGCGCTTTCCCATCCGTTTCAAGCGTTAAGCGCAGCCAGGTTTCGCTCGGGTGTTCGCCTGACTCCTCGGCGATGTCGTAGAGACTCTCGTAACGAGATTGCGTGTAGTTCGGGCGTGCTTCTTGTCCCATCGGGTAGTAGCGTTTGGTCGCGTTAAGAATCATTTCTTCTTGTTCGTGATCCTTAATCTCTTGCACCAGTTTTGAACGAAACTCCGCATCTTGAATGGCTTCCAAGCGATCGCTGAAATCCATGCGGCGAAGCTCATTCCAGGATGTGGTGTGCCAGAAATTTCCCGTCGATAAACCACCGACGCCGCCGCCACTGCGTGGAACGGTAACGCCAGTAATATCCACGCCATTACGACGCATTTCGGATACGCGTTCGTCCAGGCGGATGCCGTGTTCGGAGATGGCGCTAAACAGGATCCGGCTGTCTCGACCTTCTTCGGCGAGCAGGTCCATTTCGTTATCGATGTCACCAAAGTGCGGGACGGTTTGCATCAAGCCGCCATGTTTGCCCACGGCTTTCGAGATCGCGAGTAATTCTTCTCTGCTCGCGAAGGTTCCTGGAATGGGACGACGGTCCGGCAGGGTATGGCCGGGGTGGCGGTTGACAGAGAAACCGATCGCGCCTTCCCGGACAGACTCTCCGGCGAGCGCAGCTATCTGTTCGATTTCTTTTGGGGTTGCCTGCTCTTCGATAGCGCGTTCGCCCATTACGTAGAAGCGGGTCGCACTGTGACCAACCAAGCCGGTGACGTTGATCATTGGACCGAGTCGTTCAATGGAATCGAGATAACCTCCGTAGGATTCCCAGTCCCAAGGCAATCCCGTCAGGATGGCGTGTTTAGGGATGTCCTCAACCGTTTCCATCATGCCGGCTAGAAATTCACGATCGTCGGGTTTACAGGGGGCAAATGTTACGCCGCAGTTTCCCAAGAGTGCTGTTGTGACGCCGTGCCATGTGACGGAGGTCATGTGTGGGTCCCAACCGATTTGGGCATCGAGATGGGTGTGGAGGTCAACGAATCCGGGCGTGATGGTGTTTCCGTTGGCGTGAATTTCTTCGACCCCGGTCTCCTCAACGGTGCCGATAGCACTGATTGTGTTGCCGTCGATGGCGACGTCGCCCTCGAAGGGCTCGTTACCGGTACCGTCGACGATGACGCCGCCGCGAATGACTAGATCGTGGGACATGTCCCCTCCCATGCGGTTCAAACAATGAACAATTGCTCGAGTATGCCAGATTTTCTGCGGGGGCGACCAAGCGACCAAATTGCAGGTGGTCGATAAGAACTCGACTGATTAGACTGCATCGGTTGTGCCCAATCGTATCGATACATCTCTCATTTACCGAGCGTTGATTCTGACGGGTTTAGTGGCGTTCGGGTTTTATCTCGCGGCCGATCGCGGCTTGGTGTCGCTCGCGCTGAATTCCGACCGTAGCTATATTTCTTGGGTCATTCTCGGTGTCTATGTGTTAGCCAGTTGCCACTGGTTGTGGTCGTCGTTGCATTTGACGCGAGAACGCCGACGTTTTTCGGAACTCGAAGAAGCCCGTATACAGGGTGATCAAACCGCCTCGGTCGAAGACGGTCTGCTCGGTGAGTTCTTTGCCCGCCTGGAATCAAAGTCCGACGACAATGCCGATGCGTTGCTGAGCGCGTTCGGAGATGAACTTGCGAACCGGCATGCCATCGGTCACTTCGTCGGTGATGTATTGTTGAAACTAGGCCTACTTGGCACCGTCGTCGGGTTTATCTTGATGCTGCTTCCGGTCGGCGAAATTGAAGATTTTGACCCGTCGGTTATGCAGCGGCTCCTGAGCTCGATGAGTGGAGGCATGGCAGTCGCCTTGTACACCACCATCGCCGGCCTCGTAACTAGCACGCTGCTGAAGCTCCAATATCACGTCGTGGAAACGTCGTCGGCCGATTTGGTGACTCGTCTGCAAGTTTTCGTCGATACACAACCCCAGGACCATCGAGATGGGGCAAAAGGCATTAACGCGGATGCGTCATAGGATTTATAGCCAGAGCGAATCCCAAGATGCTTTTACAGATCTCCTTTTTAACGCGCTGTTAGGTTTTGCGTTTATGTTTGTGGTCGCTTTCTCGCTAATTAGCGATCCGAGCGATACGGGGAAAGTGGACCGCAAGGCTGAAATCCTCATCACTGTCCGTTGGCAGGATCGACATCCCGACGACGTCGATACCCTGGTCGAAGACCCGCGAGGAAATATGGTCTGGTACCACAATCGCGACACGGGATTGATGCATTTGGACCGCGATGACCGAGGTTTATTTCAAGACCGTGTGGTTCTCGACGGGGTCGAGGTGTCCAATCCACTCAATCAGGAGACTGTATCAGTTAGGGCCCTAAAGGCAGGCGAGTACGTCGTCAACGTGTTGCATTATCAGGCGAACTACAGCGAGCCACTGCCGGTGTCGGTGAAGGTGGAGAAGCTCAATCCGGTGGTCAAACTCATCCACTACGAGAAACTCGAACTCAATGGTGTAGGCGATGAGCAAACTGCCGTGCGTTTCACCGTTGATGGTTCCGGTGAGGTGACAGGCACCAATAGACTGAGTAAGCGCCTGCTGAGCAAGGCGGTCGCGGAAAAACGTTGATCACTACTGCGATTGTGCTTGCACTTGCTTATGCCGTTACCGCGGCACTCTTGTTGAACCTGAATTTGGCAACGCGGTTGGCGAGATGGATCAAATTCACGGCGGTGGTGGGCGTTTCGACGCTATACATTGTGACCTGGCATGGACTAAGCGATCTTCTCGGTTGGGCTACTCGAGAACCGATGCCAGTCGATTTTCGACTCCACTGGGTTGTTATTGAGGAGCCTGATAAGGCTGCCGGTGCTGAGGGTAAAATCTATTTTTGGATTCGCGAACTAGACGAGGCGGGCTTGGCGGAAGGCGCGCCAAGGGCGTATCAGGTTCCTTGGGATGAGGAGACGGCTGAAGCAGCGGAAGAGGCTCTCGAGGAACTAGAGGGTGGTCAGCTCCTAAATGGTCGGATGAGCCGGCAAATCATCAACCCCGATCTAATTTCCCCTGATCCAACTGCACAATATCGTCAAGACGAGTCGGGTTCTAGCGGGCAACAATCTCGATTTGAGTTTATTCGCTTGCCGCCACCGACATTGCCGCCAAAGCCGATTTAAGGTTGAATCGATAAATCGGCTTTGGTGATAGTTGAAGGGCTACTGAAGCCAAGTCAATCGTGCTGCCTCCTGATTGCCGAGTGCAACTTCTCGATCTTCTATCGCTCTGGCCCGAACATAATCGTGAATCCGGGCTGTATCTTCTGTAGTCAATACGTCGGCAAAACTAGCCATCCCCGCCGACGCCATTATCCCTTCGAGTACGATTTTGTCGAAAGCGTCGTGGCTCGCTTCGCTGATGCGTCGTAAATCCGTTATTGAACCGCCTGAGCGAACCACGAGGCCATGACAGAAGCCACAGTAGTTGCCGTAGAGCCGCTCACCACGGGCAATATCCTCGACACTGGCTGTCAGTGCCGGTTGTTCCGGAATTGACCGATCCACGGCGGTTGGGGCTTCGAGCGTTGCGCTTCCGCCGATTTTGAAGGTCAGTAATTTACCGTAGTTCCCATACGTCAGAGATGCAGGTTGTGCGACCGGTGGTAACGGCTCACCGGAGAATAAGTCGCCGCCGCCATTCCCTGTCAGGATCGAAACATACTGGACTTCGTCGATCATGAAACTAACGGGTGGCGCAAGAATCGAGGTATAGGTGTTGAACTGCCAAAGCGCCTCCCCATTGTCCTTGTTATAGGCGGTTAGGTAGCCGAGCGCGTCGCCCTGAAACACCAATCCACCCGCCGTCCCCAGGACTCCGCCATTCCAGTAGTGAGGTATCTCTACAACCCACTTGTCTGTTCCGGTAAGTGGGTCAAACGCTTTAAGGTAGCCCTTGGGAGTCGGTTGGTCCTCAAGGTTGTTGATCAGCAATTGGGCGATACCAGCGATCTCGATACCAAGATTCCAACCACCCTCGTTGCGCTTGTAGACGCCCGACGCTTTCCATTCTTCCGACATGCCGTAAATGAGCGGATTGTCTTGAGCCGGGAGGTAGACGAGACCGGCCGCGGTATCGACGGACATCGCTTGCCAATTGTGTGCCCCAAGGGGTCCGGGAAGGATCCATTGTTCTTTCTCAAGGTAGTCGAGATCCGGGTTCTCGACGGGCCGGCCTGTCTCTAAATCGACATGGGTGGCCCAGGTGACGGTTGCAAAGGGGTGCGCCCGTAGCAATTTGCCGTCAGCGCGATCGATGACGTAAAAGAATCCGTTCTTGGGGGCTTGTAGCAGGACTTTTCGATCCACTCCGTCGACCGTCATGTCGGCGAGCGCAATATCCTGAACCGCGGTGTAATCCCAGTTATCGCCAGGCGTGGTCTGGTAGTACCACTTCATGCGACCGGTGTCAGCGTCTAACGCGACGATGGAGGCAAGAAATAGATTGTCGCCACCACCCGGCGAGCGGATCACACGAGTCCATGGCGATCCATTGCCGACACCGAGGTAGACCTGATCAAAATCGGGGTCGTAAACAATCGAATTCCATACCGTTCCGCCCCCGCCAATTTTCCACCATTCCCCACCTTTCCAAGTATCGGCAGCGGTTTCCATTTCAGGATGCTCGAACGGTAGCGACGGGTCCCCAGGTACGGTGTAAAAGCGCCACACCTGCTCGCCGGTTTCCGCGTCATATGCCGTTACATAACCGCGTACACCAAATTCAGCACCGCCGTTGCCGATAAAAATCTTACCCTTGGCGGCTCGGGGTGCACCGGTGATCGTATAGAAACGATCTCGATCGATGATGGTATCGACTTCCCAGACCTTAATCCCAGTCGCGGCGTCGAGTGCGATCAGGCGACCGTCTAGGCTTGCGACGTAAACGCGACCCTGGTAGACGGCAACGCCTCGGTTGACAACGTCGCAACACGCGCGCCTCCCCCATTCCCCCGGAACTTTGGGGTCGTAGGCCCAGAGTTGGTCTCCGGTCACCGCGTCGATGGCAAAGACTCGACTCCACGAACTGCTAACAAACATGACCCCGTCGACGATGATGGGAGTCGCCTCCTGGACTCGATTCGTACCCATGTCGCGTGCCCAAGCGAGTCCTAGTTCGCTTACGGTTTCTCTATTTATTTGCTTTAGGGGTGAGAACCTCTGTTCCTCGTATGTGCGCCCATAGGCGAGCCAGTTGCCAGGCTCAGACTCCGCGTTGTTAATCCTTGCGTCATCGATTAGCCCGATGGTGGCTGTTGGAGCTGCGAGATCCTCAGAGGTAGCCGAGGGATCGACGGGGTCTGAAGTGGGTTCGTTCTGGACGAAAAGAATCAGGGCGACAATAGCCACCACGATGGCGACAACCGTAATTAACGCTCGCATAGGATCTCTCTAAAGTAGATTCAAACCAGCCAATAGTATTCAACGCAACAAGCGTCGTCTCGCGCTTTTATCGGAAATATCTTGCCGATCTGGTCGACTGTCAACATAGGCGTCAATTCAATTTATATTGATAATCATTCTCATTTGCATTACGTTTTATAAATATTGAACTCGATGGTTCGTTCCGATGTACAGAACACTCGCTTGCATGTCCGTGGTTTGGGTCGCTGGCGTCTCCCACAGCGACGTTAACGACGAACATCCCAATGCGCTCTTTTACGAAGAAATCACGATTGTAGGGTCTCGTGAAGCACAACAGGGTGTCACGGGTTCAGCTGAGGTGATTGATGCTGAACAGCTGAAACGGTTTGGTTATACAGATATTCAGCGTATCGCGCGACAAATTCCAGGCGTCTCGATACAAGTTGAGGACGGATACGGACTGCGCCCAAATATTAGCATTCGCGGTGTCGCCACGGAACGCAGTGGTCGCATTACGCTTCTAGAGGATAATGTGCTGATCGCTCCTGCGCCCTATTCAGCTCCTTCCGCGTACTATTTTCCGACAGCAGGAAGAATGTCTTCGTTCGAGGTATTGAAAGGGCCATCCGCGATAACGCAGGGTCCCTATACCATTGGCGGCGCGTTGAATATGATTTCAACGCCAATTCCAACAGAGGCTGAAGGGCGGATCGCGGCCGAGATGGGGCAAGATGAATCGATCCGCGTGCATGCGACCTACGGCAATACCTCGGATAGCGGTTTAGGCTTCCTGATAGAGACGCAACGGTGGCGTAGTGCGGGCTACCAGAAAATCGATCGAAGCGGCGGAGAAACGGGACTCGATGTAGAAGACTATACGTTAAAGATGGCCTATAGCCCGGACGATTCGCCCCATAGTTTGGCCGTCAAGATCCAGTTAGCTGATCAGACCTCGAACCAGAGTTATTTGGGATTGACCAATGTTGATTTCAGTCGCGACGCGGAGCGGCGTTACGGACTGTCTTCCCTTGACCAGATTCGTACCGATCACGAACAGGTCATTGTGCGGTATGGATATGATGCGGATGCATTGAGTTTCTCAGCGACTTTGTACAACAACGCCCACGCCCGGAACTGGTTTAAAACAGAAGGGATCGACCTTGATGGAAGTGACAACGCGAGTGCGTTTTCGAAGACCAGCTGGTCCAGCGTAGTAGCTGCGGTAAATCTGGGACAGGTGATTGGAGATTGGACCGCAGACCAGCTGGCGACAGTGCTGGATGGAACGCTAGACACGCTTCCCGGAAGTATTCAGATCCGGGCAAACGAACGAGAATATTTTTCTCGCGGTATTCAACTGATGGCGGTTTGGGATTTCAATACATCCGGTGCCAATCACCGTATGGAAGCGGGGGTGCGATATCACAAGGACGAGGAAGACCGTTTACAACGTAACAGCACCTATCGACAGGAAGGCGGGCAACTAGCGCTCGATGACGTTGGCATACTTGGCAACGCCGGGAATCGGATTCAACAAGCGGACGCAACCGCATTTCATATTTACGATCGAATCGAAATCGGTGCTTGGACATTGACACCGGGAATTCGTTACGAGGATATTGACCAACGACGTGTCCGGTATGAAACTCGACTGGGTCGCACTGAGAACCCGGCAAGTCGGTCGCCGGATAACCTTCGGAGTACTCGATCAAACACAACCCGTGTCGTTCTCCCGGGGCTTGGTGCTCTGTATCGACTTAACGAGACGACGGCCCTGATTGCTGGCGTACACAAAGGGTTTACCGCGCCCTCGAATGCGGAGGGTGTACGGGAAGAGGAAGCAATCAATTATGAATTTGGGTTTCGCCGCCGATCAGATAGTCGTCGACTGGAGGTGATCGGTTTCTTGAGCGATTACGACAATCTGTTGGGCGAGTGTACGGCGTCCTCTGGTGCCAATTGCGAGGTAGGCGACGCGTTTAACGGCAACGCAGTGACCGTCAGAGGGGTTGAGATTATTGCCGGTACAGACCTGGCCGGGTCGAATATTCCTTTGGAAGTTGCCTACACGTACATTGATGGCTCCTTCGACACTGATATCGCGGACACGGCCTTCTTCGGGGACGTCAGCACCGGCGACTCGATCCCGTATATCCCCAAACATCAGCTGCACGCGATGATCGGCTTCGTGCAACCTCAATGGGCAGTGCATTTGAGTGCGAACTTCGTAGATGAAACGTGTGTGCGAGCAGCATGCGGAGCCTTCGAAATTACCGACAGTTCTTTTACGGTGGATATTGCCGTGCATTGGTCTATTAACGAGGCGGTCGGTCTGTTCGCACGCGTCGAGAACTTGGCTGATAGCTCCGATATCGTAGGCCTTCACCCGTACGGAGCGAGGCCCAATAAGAGTCGAACGGCTCTGGTCGGTTTGGATCTTAGTTTTTAAGCACCGGCAGCTTCGTCATCAAATAGAGACGGGAAAAACCAGTGCGCGCCGGCTGGATCTGAGAGCAGTAGGCGCTGTCGACTACTGAGTTCCAATCCTTCGGGAGCTGTTACTCGACTTCTGGACCAACTCAATTGCGACGCGCAGTACTTATAGAGAATCGACCGGCGTTCATGGTCTGCGTGCCATTCCGCGGTGCCATGTGTAGTGGCTTCGGAAAAGATCGTGACGCTGCCTGCGGGCGCGTGCGGACAGATCGCTATGCCATCGATCTCTTCATCACGGATTTTCTGTGGAAGCTTGAAGTGGCTGTTGTGACTTGACGGAATCACACGTAGTCCGCCTGTTTCTGGACCGCTATCGGTCAAATTGAAGGCTGCGACACCAAAACCGTGCAACGCTTGGAATGCGGGTTGCGGGTAGTAGCGCCCGGGTTCTGCCCGGGTAAACGGTTCCGACGCCCCGTAGTCGGAGTGTAATTTTCCGTTGGGCATGCCCTTGTTCATGCGCATACCGAAGATCCGATCCAAACGGAAGCAGTCACCGAGCTGTAGCCGTAAGATCTTGAGTACCAACGCGTGATCGACAAGGTCAACAAAGGGTTGTCCATACCCAAGGAAGCCTGGGCCAGACTCGTACGAACCGCCGGCCATCCCAAAGCGGTATAGGTTGTATAGACCGAGTTTCGGATCGTTGGCGATCTCGTTCCAATTGTCTGGAACCGGCGGCACGTGCGCGTCGATAAGGGCATTCAAGGCGGTAACCTGCTCCGTACTCAATACGTCTTCGATGACGAGAAAGCCCTGAAGGTCGTACAGATACTGATAAAGTTCTAGTTCTCCGTCCACGTTACCTCCTTGCGTAGGACCCTATAAACAAAGGGCTCTCGGCACACACACGTTCTTGGATGCGAACTTACCTCGCCCGGAGCGACTCTAGTCATTGTGCGCTGCGGCATGAAACCTCAACATTTTTCCGGAGCCAACGCCTGTGTGTTGGCCGCGTTCTAACGCGATTTCTCCGTTGACGACCACCAACGAAATTCCCTCGGGTTCTTGTTTAGGATCGTCGTAGGTTGCGGTGTCGTAAACGGTGTCGGCATTGAAGAGAACCAAGTCGGCGAAACATCCTTTGGCGATTCGGCCGCGGTCATCCATCCCGAAGGTCGACGCCGACAGTGACGTCATCCTCCGGATCGCTTCGGACAAGCTCAAGATGCCGCGCTCGCGAACGTATTTTCTGAGAATTCGAGGAAAGGTACCAAACAACCTCGGATGCGGTTTACCGCGCAATGCCGGGATACCGTCTGAACCGATCATCATGTCGGGATAGGCAAGGTTCGTTTCGATGTCAGCCTCGTCAATGATGAACTGAATGCAAATGGTTTGATCCCCCTTCGGGGCATTGAGAACAAGCAATACGGCTTCGGTAATGTCGATGTTTCGTTCGCTCGCAATGTCGGTCAGCATCCGACCCTCGAACTCTCGGAATGCGGGGCAACTGGCGATACGAATCACTTCAGCGAGCTCCCGACTTGGCCGATCTAAATTAAAGTACTCGATCATGCGGCCACTGCCAGCTGTGTACGGATAGACATCGAGTGTCACCCGGTGGCCCGAACGGATGGCGGTTTCGACACGCGCCAATGAAGCACCAACTTTGCCCCAATTGGGTCGACCGGCGGCCTTATGGTGCGATATGTGCGTATGCACGTCCGCTTCTCGTCCAATGGTGAGTGTTTCCTCGATCGCCTCTAGAAGACCTTCACCTTCGTTGCGCATGTGAGTCGCGTAGAGGCCGTCGTAATCGGTCACGGCTCGAGTCAGTTCGATTACTTCGTCGGTATGACTATAGCGGCCGGGTCGGTAGATCAAACCCGTCGAAAAGCCGCAGGCCCCTTGTTCCATTGCTCGTTCGACGTGACTTCGCATAATGTCCAGTTGACGCGCGGTCGGTGTATTCGGTTCGAGCCCCATCGTGATGGATCGTATGGTGTTGTGGCCGACCAACATCATGTTGTTGATGGCGGGTTTGCGCGCGAGAACGGCGTCGAAGTATCCCACCAGGTCGGTGAAATCCGCGTCGCCAAGGCCGGCGAGAATACCCCCGCTGGCGGTGTTTGAATCGGCCGACGGTTCGGCGGGGATGGCGCTGAAACCGCAGTTGCCTGCCACCACGGTGGTGACACCTTGAGCCAACTTGAACCCCATGTCGGGATGACGCAAGAACGCGCCATCGTCGTGCGAGTGCGTATCAATGAATCCGGGCGCCAGTGCAATTCCGCCGGCGTCGATTTCGCGGCGGGCGGAAACGGCATCACCCACCGCGCTTATCCGAGTGCCTTCGACAGCGACGTTAGCTTCAAAAGGCTCTCCACCGAGACCGTCGTAGACGGTTGCATTTCGAATGAGCAGATCGGCGCTCAAGTTGAATCCATTGCAGACGGGCTAAACCCCCTGGCGAACTTGGGCATGGACGTGACCAGTGATTGGTTTCGCTTGAACCCTAATCGATCAAGTTTAGGATTCGACATGAAATAGCTTGTTGTAGATGACCCACTCGTCGTCGGTCTTCAAAAACGACAGGGTGTCGAGGAAGGTCAATCCAATATAACCGTCTCGAACTCTGGCGATCGCGGTGTCGCCTGCAATATCAAGCGATACCGTTTCAAGTTGGATCGCTTCGTCTTTGTCTTTGGCGGATGGTTGCTGACCCGCAACCATGTCGGCGAAGGTCGGCACGGTCATCTCATGCAAACGACCATTGAGATACCCCGTAATTTTTGCATCGGGATGAAAAGCTTTGTGGACCTTATCGGGATCTGACTCATACATGCTGTCAAAGTAGGTCTGAATGGTTTCTTGGATGAGTTCGTGATCGCTGCTGGACATGATTAGACTCCTTTGCCTGTGGCGCCTACTTTGGCACAAAGAGAGTAGTTTTTGAGACTCCGGTATCGCGTGTGCTTAACGTCACTGCTCGACGACTCAGAAACCGTAGATCGATGGCGACGCACGCAGCCATTCACCAATCTTCTCGCCGATCATGATGCTGGTGAGATTAGTGTTCGCGCGAGGTACTGACGGCATGATCGACGCATCGGCGACCAGCACGTTCGCCAGCCCGTGTAATTGGCCGAATTCGTTGACGACGCTGTCAGGATTTTCTTTTGGTCCCATGCGAGCAGTCCCGCAGGGGTGATAGCCGCTACCCGAACGTTCTTTGCAGAGCTTTAGAATGGACTCGTCGTCGATTCCGCGATCGAGATTCGGAAATGCGAGCTTCTCGATCATGTTAGCGAGTGGGGGTGCCTCTGCGAACGCAAGGGTGTCGCGAAAACAGCTCGCGAGTCGACGTGCGTCGCGGTCGTCTTCACAAAACCGATTTTCGATTATGGGGGCGACATGAGGGTCCGCGGAAGCAAGTCGCAATTCGCCACGACCAAATGTGTACTCAAGCACAGCTGCGATAGCGAAACTGGCGTTGCCCTCTCGATTTCCGCCGAAGCTCAAGAGTTCGATCTGAAGGTCGTTACGCTTGTCTGAATCCGCAGCCGTGTAGCGCAAGATGGTTTGAATGAGCGGTTGATCGGTATCAATGATGGCCGAATCTTTTGCCACGCAGGAAATCGCTAACGCTGGATGATCGCAAAGATTTCCACCGACACCGTTGGCATCACGAATGACATCGATTCCAAATTTCTCTAGCTCGCGTCGTGGTCCGATACCGGAGCGTTTCAGGATCGCTGGCGACATGATGGCGCCGGCTGACAAAACCACGCTTTGCCCGCGGACGCGTTCAATGGTGCCGTTCTCGCGTTCGACTTCCACGCCGGTGCAACGGTCGCGGTCGACGATCAGACGACGAACGAAGGTATTGGCCTCAATGGTCAAATTGGGTCGTGCTCGAGCTGGAGCAAGGTATCCGATTGCGCAAGAAACACGCATGCGCCCGAGCTTATTCATCGGGTGAGGGCCAGCACCGGCGCTGTCGGGCGCGTTGGCATCTTCGCAATACGGGTAACCCAAGGATCGGGCTGACTCAAGAAACGCTTGTTGTTGCTCAAGAAGTTCGGCTTCGGGGTAACGCCGAATAGAGATCGGACCCGCGTCGCCATGGTAATCCGCATGGGGGAAATCGAGATCGCGTTCAAGGCGCTTAAATGCGGGCAAGACCTTTTCCCAAGCCCACTCGGAATTGCCGCAGTCGTCCCACTCGTCAAAATCTTCAGGAATCCCACGCAACGCGATGGTGGTGTTAACCGCACTCGAGCCGCCGGTCACTTTGCCTCGCGGAAGTGGCATGTTCCGACCTTGTGTGGGGCTGTAGCTAAGGCCCCAATCGTGGTCTCGATAGGAGTTATTGTGGCCGTTGATTAGATCAAAAGGAGTACCACCAGGGTCCTTGTAATCAGGTCCGGCCTCGAGCAGGAGGACACTACGATTCGGGTCTTCGCTGACTCGACTCGCGATAGCCGAACCGGCGCTGCCAGCTCCAACGATGACGATGTCGTAGTCCGTCGTCATCAGATCACGCCACGATCCTTCATGTGTGCGATGACACTATCGTCGTAGCCGAGTTCTCCGAGAATCTCTTCCGCATGTTCGCCGAGTTCGGGGGCTCGTGTTGGACCGACTTGCGGGACGCTCGTGATTTGAATGGGGTGATTGAGAATCAGCGGGACGGTGACATCCTCTCGTTCCGGGGTGGAAGCCATGTGATTTTCAAGAATTTGCACATCGTTTTTGGTTTCCTCGACGATGGCCACCCGATTTACCGGCACATCGAGTTCCGCGAAGATGGTGAGCCATTCATCGGACGATTTCTGAGCGACGATGCTTTGCAGTTCTTCACCAAACGCGCCTCGGTTTTCCCACAGTAGCCGGGAATCGGCAAAGCGCTCGTCCGTCAGCAAATCTAATGCATCCATCCCGGTAAGTAGCAGGGACAAGAGCTCTTCATTGCGTACCATGTTGAACTGCAGCCAACGTCCATCGTCAGCTTGATACACTCGCATCATCGCGGGTTTGATTCGCGTTCGCTCTCTGTATTTCGTCATATCGCCTCCGGCCAAGACTCCCTGGGCAACACCGGACACCGACCATAGTCCGTTAGCGAGCAAAGACGTATGCACCATACCGCCCTCCCCGGTTCGTTCGCGATGAAGAAGTGCGGTGACGATGCCCGCGTAAATCGAGACGGCTGTCGGGTGATCGCCCATACCTGGAAGACCTTGTGTGGGTGCGCCATCTGGAGTTCGCATAAGGTCCATCAAACCGCTACGCGCCCAATAGGCGAGTTGATCGAACCCTTTGCGCTCTCGCTCGGGTCCTTTTTCGCCGTAGGCGGTAAGGGACGCATAGATCATCGCAGGATTCAGTGGGCGCAGGTGCTCGTAAGTGAGACCGAGAGACTCCCGCACTGAGTACGGCTGGTTGGTAATGTATACATCGCAGTCTTCGACCAATCGACGCAGGATTTCCTTGCCATCTTCGGATTTGAGATCGAGCGTTAGACTTCGTTTATTTCGACCATCCATCTGCCAGAACCAATTGTTAGCTGCGTCCGGAGTGTCCGGCATGTTGGACAGCGATCGCAGCATATCTCCGGCACCCGGACGCTCGATCTTAATGACTTCAGCACCATAGTCGGCGAGCATCATCGCCGCTGCGGGCGCGGCAATAACGGTCGCAACGTCTAGCACCTTCAACCCGGAAAAGAGATACGTATCCATGTTGGCCCTTGTGTGCGTTTTTAGGTCGTCCACCAACAACTAGGTGGTCTAAGGAACCGTCTGTCCTTCGCTCTAAAAGCGTAATACGCCGACGCCTATTTTTGTATCGAATTCAGCGGATTTGCCGACTAGCTATATCGATGAAGGTACGATACATATGCGCTCGGCATTTCGATCCGGTTTCTCGTCAATGCGAAAAGAAGAACAACAGCGACTGCTCTCCATCCTGAACGACGGGATCGAAACGGGTATCACGGCCGATGCGGGCGGAATTGTTCGTTGCCCGATATCGGACTACACATGTCCGAACCTTCTCGCCGAGGAGCAACGCGTTTTCTTTCGTGATACGCCACTGTTGATGGGACTGTCGACCGATGTTCCGGAGAACAACAGCTATTGGTCGGATACTGAAACCGGGTTACCGATTCTCATGGTTCGCGATGACACCGGAACCTTTCGCGCATTTGCCAACACCTGTCGCCACCGCGGAACGCAGGTTGTTGCCGATGGTCGTGGAACAGGCAATCGATTTAGTTGCCCGTTTCACGCGTGGACCTATAGCAACAAGGGAGATTTGATCGCGGTCAATAGGGAATCGGCGTTCGGCCACATTGAGAAAGGAGAACATAGCCTAGTCGAGCTTCCAAGTGCCGAGAAGTACGGGATGCTTTGGGTCCGTCCAACGCGGGGCGACCCCATCGATGTTGACCAATGTCTCGGGGGACTCGCTGACGACATGGAACACTGGAATTTGCCTGATCATGGTTATACAGGCTCGCAAGTCTTGCGTGCTGATATCAACTGGAAGCTCGCTATCGACACGTTCGGCGAGAACTATCATTTCGATGTCTTGCATCGGGAAACATTGTCTAAAGAGATTCGCGGCAATCTCCAGACCAACGACATTTTCGATCTCAATTACCGCATGGTTTTTGCATACCATCGATTCAAAGAGATCGTTGCGAATTTGCCAGAAAAATCCAACTGGCCGTTTCGCGCGATGACACTGTGCGTCTATTTTATTTATCCGAATGTGATTCTTTTGGTGGATCCATACAGCGTAGACGTTCTAAGGATATTTCCGGATAACGACCAGCCGGGTAAGTCACGTACGGCGCAGAGCTTCTATATCGTTCCAGAGGCCGAGGAGCACTTTCAAGATGGTGGCGAGGCTTGTGCAGAACGTTTCGCGGGGTTCAATCAGATCATCATGGACGAGGATTATCTGATGGGCGAATCGACTCAGCGCGGCGCGTTATCGGGTGCTAGTACCCACTTGGTTTTCGGGCGCAACGAGCCGGCCCTGCACCATTACCACAATGCGCATCGCCGAGGGCTTGGTAAGCCATTGTTGGAAGTTGAAACCACCTGACGACGCGTCAGAGATCGTCGGTTCACGGACGATACCTTCAATGCCCCTTCGTCGACGAACGGAACCTAGGTTCTATTGAAGGTTCGCGTTGTTGATTTCTTCTCGGAGCCATTCATCAGGATTCGTCCCAAAGGGAATCATGACGTGATAGCGATACGCAGGACGTTCGCAAAGCCGCTCGTACCATGCACGTACATGGGGTAATTCGACTCGTTCGATATCGAGATTCATATATCGGTAGGTAATGGTCCCGAGCGGGATATCGCCCATGGTGAATTCGTCACCGGCCAAATATGCGTGTTGTTCTAGATGCCGATCCAGTTGGCCGTACAAGCGCACGCACTGAGCGGCGCTTGCTGTGATCTGATCGACGTTGATTTCATCGGCGCTAAACTTAATTTTATTCTGGAATAACGGAAAAAAAGCATTGCTGATGTCGCTGCGTTGCCACTCCATCCATTGATCAGCGAGGGCTAGGGTCCGACGATCGTTTGGCCACAGCGATCCCTCACCGTAGGTTCGTGCGAGGTACCGAACGCAGGCATTAGATTCCCACAGCGACAGATCACCGTCGCATAGTGTCGGAACGACTTGATTAGGATTGAGCATTGAGTACGCGTCAGAGAACCCAAAAGACCCCCCCATATCCTCACGCTCATATTGGATTCCCAGTTCGCCGACCGTCCACATGACCTTTTGAACATTTGCAGAATTACGTCGGCCGATGATTGAGATCATGAGGACATCCGTCGACTGAATAAAGGGAACGTCGTTGGTGCGCGTCTCATGAATTGGTGATCGCAACGATAGCGGTTTCCAATGCCTCAGGATTAAATCCCCAGGGGCCAGCTTCGCCTTGAAATGCGACCGATCCGCCGCGTTGAATCAGATACAGTCGATCGGGAAGAGCTCCGTAGGCGTTTGCAATTTTGTCGTCGATTTCATCGACTACAACAGGGATTTGTATTTGCAGACGCAATGCACAAGCCGTCGCGACCTCGGTGCGCGCTTCGATGGTGGTTGGATCGGATATACGAATGTCGTCGTCGCGGTTGGAGGTTACAACCCAGCCGTCTTCGGGATGTGCTTCACGTATGTAGACCACTAGGAACTCGACCTGCTGGTGCCAACGGGCCCACATTTCGTGCAGGGACCCTAACTGGGCCCGAAACGGGGGTCACGTGTAGGAACCGAAGATGAGGGCGATTGGTTTTTCTTCCGCACGACTCAAAAGATCGAATGTGCCACCGGTTGCAACTTGTTGGCCGCTACTAAAGTCGTACAAAGGTCGCCGAAAACCAAACGCCTGGTCGCCGGGCGCAAGCTCAGGCGTTCCAAGACGTCGGAGTTTGGGGTCCGCCATGATGTCGATGGGCGTACGGGGTGAATCGCTGGGCGTTATGGATTTCCAGTCGAAGTTCGTTGACGGCTTAGTGCTCATAAGGGTGAAACCGTGTCAGGCCTGCACAAATCCCTCGTAATCGTTGGAGGCAACTTGATCGCACTTTTCTACGTACGGCGGAAAGCCGATATACGGCATGAAAACGCGGGCTTTCCCGGGAACGTTAGCGCCTAAATACCACGAGTTGCAGGTGGGGAAGAGTGTGGCGCCCGCAACGTCGTTCACGTGTTCAACCCAGTCGTCTTCGGCATCAAGGCTCGCCTCAATGGTGGCGACGCCATTTTCTACGCAATGACCCACGCAATCGGATATCCAACGGACGTGCTGCTCGATCGAAGGCAGCATGTTGGTCAGTACGGATGGACTACCTGGTCCCGAAATAGTGAACAGATTGGGGAAACCTGAAGTGCTCAATCCTAAGTAGGTTCGAGGCCCAGCCGACCACTTTTCTTTGAGCGCCACCCCGTTTCGTCCACGGATATCGATGCTCGTCAATGCGCCCGTCATCGCATCAAACCCCGTCGCGAAGACCAATACGTCAAAACTGTAGTGAGCGTCACCGACGCGCAATCCTTCGGGCGTAATCTCATCGATGGGATCGGAGCTGACGTCAATTAAGGTGACGTTGTCGCGGTTATATGTTTCGTAATAGTTGGTGTCGGCGCAGAGACGTTTGCAAGCGACGACGGATTTAGGACAAAGCAGTTCCGCAACCGTCGGGTCTTTGACGACGTCGCGGATCTTGCCGCGGACGAAATCTGCGGCGGTATCGTTGGCTTCCTTGTCGACAATTAAGTCGCTGAACGCCGCAACAAACCCGAGGCCACCCTGGTCCCAGCGTCGCTCGTATTCAGCGTTGCGTTCTTCTTGGCTACACTCGAGCGCTGTCTTTTCGTTAACGACGAAGTTGGCGGCGAACGGAGCCGCGTTGGCAAGCTCCCGAAACCCCGCATAGTCGGCTTTTACAGACTGCTCAGTCTCAGGATCTAGAGGCTCGTTTCTTGCTGGCACCGAAAAATTGGGCGTACGTTGAAAAACCGTCAGATGCTTTGCTTGTTCGGCAATCACCGGTATCGCCTGCACCCCTGAAGACCCAGTGCCGATAATACCGACGCGCTGACCACTAAAATCTATGTCATGGTGCGGCCATTGCCCGGTGTGGTAGGTAGGGCCGCGGAATGAACCGAGGCCCTCAAAATTCGGGGTGTTGGTTGAAGAAAGACACCCGGTTGCCATGACGCAAAAACGAGCGGTGAACGTCTTCTCGCTATCCGTGCTTACGTCCCAGCGTTGGGTCGCGTCGTTGAAATGGTTTGCGACGACGCGTGTATCGAAGTAGATGTCGTCGCGCAGTTCGAAACGGTCGGCGACGTGATTTACGTACTTGAGGATTTCCGGTTGAGTTGAGTAGCGCTCTGGCCATTCCCACTCTTGCTGAAGCTCTTCAGAGAATTGGTAAGAGTACTCAAGGCTTTCGATATCGCAACGCGCGCCTGGATAACGATTCCAAAACCAGGTGCCGCCGACGCCGCTACCCGCCTCTACAATTTTGGCAGTCAGTCCCTGGAGCTTTAATTTTTGGAGCATGTAGAGTCCCGCGAATCCGGCACCGACGATGAGTGCATCGACTGACTCCGTTTGTGTTGGCCCCTTCGATTCCATTGTTACTAACTCCCTTAGCTGGTTACCATCAAAAGCGATGACGGGATACCGGACCCGTGATTTTTACCATTTAGCAGAGCAGTAGCAACCGCCAACTTTGGATCTTCAATCTCGTTGGTAATTGTGGATCGCTCGAACGTCATCGTCTGCTGGTCGCCGGGTGCGAATCCAGTGTCTTGGGTCGCCGCGACAAACCACTGCATCTCGCAATATGCGTTCGGCTCCCGCAAGCACCCCGCAGTCCGAAGGAATGTACCGAAACGTCAAACCACAGCGGCGTCGATCTGACTGGTTAGGATCGGATCCATGTATCAGTGTGCTAGCGTGCAGGGAGATCTGTCCCGCATCAAGGACATTGTCATGGGGTCGGCCGTAACGCTCGGCATCGGGTATTTCCTGATGGAGGACAAAATCGCCCGAGGCCTTTCGCCATTCCAGTCCGCCGAGAAGGTGACTTCCGGGAATGAAGCGCATGGGGGAATTGGCGTGATCAACGTCATCAATGGCTAACCAAACCGTCACAGTCTTTGTGGGTCGGACTGGCCAATAACTCGCATCTTGATGCCACGGAACGTGCTTGGATTCTTGTGGGAGTTTGCAGAAATAGTGGGATGACCAGCAGACAAAATCGGGCCCAAGGAGATCCTCAACGTAGTCGAGAATGCTCGGATGTTGAGCCAAATCCCAGATACCCTTGCAGTGATTTTGGTACCCCATAATCGAGTAGGCGTTACGACCGTCGTCGAATGCCTTAACTCGGGCGAGGAGTTCATCAAAGTAGGCACGATTAGCGGTCGCTTCGGTAGGAGTGAGTGCGTCCAGCGGGCTGATGTAGCCCAGTTCGTTGAATTCGGTGACTTGCGCTCGGCTCAGGGTTTTGGCTTGCTCGACGGGCGCGGCAAAAAACTCGAGATCTTGTTTCTGTTCCATCGCTTTCGGAAATGTACCTCGTCGTTCAGCATAGTTTGCGGTGGTTTATGGTCAAAAGAGAAGTCGCATTAGGCTAATGCGTGGGAACAAAGACGATTCGTCCCATGGTCTGACGATTAGCCAATCGCTTGAGCGTGTGCGGCAGGGCATCAAAACCTATGGTTTCGGTTACGACCGACCCGTAGGTTCCCGCGAGGAGTGCGGCATGCACGTCGGCATAACACCGCCGAACGAGCGGGAGGTCGCGTTCGCGGTAGGCGCCCATGTGAACGCCGACGATCGAATAGTTCTTCACCAATGCGTGGTTTGCGGGAGCTGACGGGATATCGCCACTTGCGAAGCCGACGATGAGAAGGCGACCTTCGAACGCTAGCAATCGCCGTGCAATATCGAAATAGCGGCCACCCACAGGGTCGTAGACGACGTCCACACCTCGCCCGTCGGTTGCATCCATAATTCCTTGATAGAGGTCGTCACTGTCGTAATCGATGACAAGATCGGCGCCCAACTTCCGACAGAAGTCTGTCTTTTGTGCGCCGGCAGCAGCAGCAGCGACCCAGCAATCGAAAGCGCTGGCCATTTGTACGGCAGCTGAACCGACTCCGCCGGCTGCAGCAAGCACGAGTACCGTTTCGCCGGGTTGAACCTTGCCACGCTGATGCAGGGCAAACCAGGCAGTACCGTGCGTGACATGCGCACCCATGGCCGATATGGCGTCGAGCTCGTCAGGCACTCCGTGAGAGCGCTCGCCGAGGAGGATGGCCTCTTCGGCGTAACCGCCGAAGGGTCCAACAGTGGGCCCGACGATACGCTCCCCGATCGCGAAACCGAGGTTAGGATTCGCGTCGATTACGGTTCCCGTTGCATTCATTCCCGGTGTAAAAGGCGGTACTTGTTTGATCTGATACGAACCTTGACACTGCAGGATGTCGGCGAAATTTAGATCCGTGGCTTCGACCCGAATGCGGACGGTTTCCAGGTCAGTGGGCGGGGAGTCTACGTCGACGACGTTGAGTTCATCCCAAGGGTCCCCCAGCGACGTAATCTGCCAAGCTTTCACACGTGCATCCTTCTTCTTCCGTGATGGTGTGGCGCGCCCGGTGCGATTCGAACGCACGACCTTTGGCTTCGGAGGCCAACACTCTATCCAACTGAGCTACGGGCGCGAACAGCCAAGGAAGATAGCAGTATGATGTTGACCAGGCGAATGCTTCACGCCTAGGCGTCAAATTGAGGAACGTCAGGTTAGTTCAGCGCTTGGTACGTCAACCGTTGAAAAGTTTCCTGGTAATTGTTGTTAGGCATCATGCCGTGTTGTAACACCTGGGTGAGACATACCCCCAAGAGTTCTTCGTCCGGATCGGCGAAATAGGTCGTTCCTGCCGCGCCCCCCCAACCATACGTCCCCACGGATCGGATGAGTGGCGGGCGATGACGACCGTGATAGGTAGCAACACCAAGACCCCAATGGAATCCTGGTCCCGTCATGGGTATCTCCATGTCACCGGTGTGGTTCCCGATCATGATGTCGACCGTTTTACGCCCGAGGATCCGTTCACCATCCAACTCGCCTCCGTTCAATAACATTTGTCCAAACCTTGCGTAGTCACCCGCGGTGGAGAGTATGCCGCCCGAGTCACCACCGGCGCCGAACTCGGTCTTGGGCCCCGTGGTTTTTTCGCTCGTCGCCGCAGTTTCAGTTGCGACTAGCTGAACATTGTCGCCTTCTCTGCGAGGTACATAACACGCTCCGAAACGATCGAGGGCGCCATCTTTGACGTAAAAGTCTGTGTCCACCATGGCCAGCGGGCCAAAAATATTATCGCGGAAAAAGACATCGAGGGATTGGCCGCTGGCAGCTTCGAGTACGGCCCCAAGCACCGGGTAGCCAAGGTGGTAACCAAATCTATCGCCGGGGTGCGAAGCCAGCGGAAGTTGTGCCAGGGCTTCAACGCGCGCCCGATTGTCTGATCGAACGCGATCTTCATCGTTTCGATTCGAAATCCAGCCGAGGGTCTCTAAGACCTCGCGGTATTGTTGGCGGTAAAAATTGGGCATGGTCGCCGGACTAGTCAGGCCGGTGGTGTTAGTCAGGCAATCGCGAATGGTGATCCCGCGCCGCGCTCGTTCTGTCACCATTGGTTCGAGAGGGTTGCGTACCTGCTGTTTTGAGAATTCGGGAAGGAATCGGGACACAGGGTCATCGGGTGTTAGCACGCCGCGCTCGGTAAGGATAAGCGTGGCGACGCCGGCGATGGGTTTGGTGTTCGAAAACATTCGAAACAGAGTTTCTTTGCCGGCCGGTTCGTCAGAATCAAAGTCGAGAACGCCGCGGGCCTCGAAATGAACGATTTGTCCACGACGAGCGATCAAAGTGACGAGGTTCGGGACTCGTTTATCGGCGACATATTCGTCCATCGCAGGGCCGATCAGAGCCAGGCGATCGGGGTCAAATCCCAGCGCGCTTGGTTCACCGATCGGTAATGGAGACGTGGTCATATTGTTGTTCCTTTGGGTAGGTGACTTCGTAACTTAACTGCCAAATCGGTACCGAAACTTAGCCACAAGCGAGTCGACGATGGGATCTTGAAAGGCATCTCGGAATAGGTCGGCGATCGGCTGTTTAACTTGGTTCGGCAGTGTGTTCCCTCGGTTGTAGACCAAGAAAAAGTCGGTTAGGGGAGCGATTGACCAACGATAACGAAGTTGGGTGGTCAACAAACTCACGGTGAAATCGTGCGAATCGATGTTTCGCTCCGTGGCGACGAGCGCGCCATTGTTGTCGGGGATTCGAAAGAAACCGCGCTCGTCTGCGCGGACGCCTGCCCATTGAAGCATCAAGCGTAATTGGTGTTGCGGTGCCACGAACCAATTGATTTTGATCTGCGGTTGCCAATCGGCACCGTGATAGGACCCGAAATTCCGCCCGCCTTGGTAAACGATCCAGCCGTCCCGGCGTTTATAGTCCACTTCAAAGTCCGCATAGATGCGATCCGAAGGACGAATGGTCACGCCGACGCTAAGGCCATCTGTCCAATCGCCAAGGTTTTCCTGTTCACCATTGGCGCCGAAGGAATAACTGAACGTTTTGCTCGCGTCGGTGGACCAGATGAGCGACCACCAGAGACGTTGGTCCACACGGTAGACGCCGTTTCCGCGACTGTCGATGTCTTCCCAGCGTTTAGGCATGAAACCAAATCCGGTTCGAACCGTGTTGCGTTTGGGTAAAGCTAAAATGTTACGCCAATAGATACCGCTGTCGATGACGCGTCCGTCGTCGTTATAGTGTTGACGCAGCGCAACGGTGCCTCGAGTCGACTCGATAAAACCGCGTTTCTCCGCGTTTGAGTACAAAAAGACATACTGGGCTCCGCTGTACGCGTTACGGCGTTGGAACCCTAAATCGTTGAGATTGATTTCATCGTCGAAATATTCGAGTTCGATTTTGTGTTGTCGTGTCGGACCAGAAGCGAACAGGATATCGACGAGGGCGCCGGACCCCGTGCGCTCATCGACGTCGCTACGCATCAATTGGAGGTCGGCAATCCAGCGTCCGTTGCCGGTACTGTAGTGCGCGTCTAAGCCATTGACTTGCGCGTTGTAGAGCGGGCCGCCGGTATAGGTTCCGATATAGCCGATAGAGTAACGGTTGGTGGAACCCGCCTCATAGATCAATCGGGCAACACCGAAGTCTCGGCCGTCCGCATCAATATTGACAATAGTTCCTGCGGTGTCTGTGGCAACCCACTCCACATCATCTTCGAATGCGCTGAGGATCCCGTATCGGAAGTCGCCGATGGAGCCCGTGAATTTTGCAGCGCCCAATAGCTCAGTCGGAAGATCGCGTTCACCGGGCAATGGCATCACGCCCTCGGGGCGGGAGACTTGATTGGCGGTACCGCCGATGCGGCGCGTATTGACGATGGAGATGGGGGTTGGCATGAAATTGGACATGTAAACGCGTCGAGACGCGGTTGAAAAATCGTCGTTGGTGAGTGTCCGCATGGCGACCTGCATATCGGAACGCGGCGTCGTCTCGAAAACTTCATTACCCTCGAGAAAAAACAACCGCTTTTCTTGGAAAAACGTCTCCATAGCGGTCAAGTTCAAGACTACCCGATCGCTTTCGACGGCACCGAAGTCGGGCATGATGGATCCCGTGACTTCGAGTTTCGGCGATGGCTTCCAGGAAAGATCAACACCGATCTCGGCTCGGTTTTCTTTGCGCGCGAGATCTGCCGTCGTCGATGCGAAGGGAATAATAGAGAATTGTTGCCTTGGTTCGACGCCTTCAACCTGCAAAGTGTTCAGCGCACTAACGAATTGCGAGGCCGAATAGGAATGGCCAGGCCATTGGTATCTTTGGTTCGCGTGAGCTACTTGTCGTGTCGCGGCAAACCCAATGTTCCGAACGCCCTCGGTCTTAGGAAGGCTCATCATGGACCATGGAAAATACATTTCGGCCATCCATCCACCGTCGAAAGTCGAGGTTTTTCCCAGCCATGGACCATCCCACGACTGCGAATATCTTCGTTCCGGTAGAACCTTCCCGTCTCCTTTCGACCCTCCAAGCCCCATCATGAACCAGTAACCAAAAAGGGCATTGCCGGTGGTATCAAGGGTCACACCAAAATTGTCGCGGTCAATAAATTCGTCACGCTCGCTTAAACGACTGACAAGACTATCTGCAGGTTGATGTAAGACGGCGCTGATGTAGAGCCCGCGTTCGGTTGCGAGTAGACGGATTTCGGTGGGGTAGTTCGCGGGCTCCCCGGTCCCAGGTATTGCTACCCGCATGTTGTCGTAGTGCGGGATCTGGCTCCAAATGGCCTCGTCCACGACGCCATCTACGGTGACGTCGGTTTCGGCGTGGAGGCGTGTATTAAGTGGGATGTAGTGCATGGGCATGCCGTTGAGCGCCCCTTTAATTTCCTGCGGTCCCGCTCCAGATCGTGCGGGAGTGATTGATATCGGAAGACTGTCGCGTGGGGGCGTAACATTCGGCCGATCGGTTAGCAGCCCGGTCGAAGTCGGAACGCCTCGGTCCAAACGTGGCAATGCATGTGTGACGGGCTGAAAAAATGCACCTTCGATCCCAAACTGTCGCATTTTCGCCACCAGCGCTCTCGCATCGCTGGAGGTGGCTTGCACCCGATACCAACGTTGCGCATTCACTTCGGTTTCCGCAATTTGTATTTGGATGCCGAGTTTGGCCTGCAATGCCTCCTGTGCAGACAGCGCGTTGTCTAACTGGTGAAAACTTCCAGCGACGGCGACGCCGGGCTCTGCGTGAATGGAGAGCGAACTAACAATGGCGAACAATCCGGACAGTACTACTCGACGATACATACGAAATAGACCCTTCGTAACGCAGCCGTACGGGCATACGGCGCGCGAAAAACCGCGCATTGTACTAGTTAGGCGCAATCGACGCCTCATGGCTTGCTGATTTGATGGCTAATCGAGAAGTGTTGGCGAATGCATTTGAGTCCTTGCTGCGACAGCACGGTGCAAATTCGCCCATTGACCTGCTCTACCAACGTGCCACTCTACAGGTATGTAGCCATCAAGGCGGAGGATTGCGACGGCCATGACGATCGAGATACGTCCGTTAAACCCGATTATAGGCGCCGAAATTTGGGGCGCCGATTTGGCGAATTTGACCGATCAACAATTTGGGGAAATTCATCAAGCATCGGTTGCCCATGGCGTTATTTTCTTCAGAGATCAACCAAGACTTTCGCCAGAACAACAGATTGCTTTTGCCGGTCGGTTCGGACCCGTACATGTGCACCCCGCGTCGCGGGGCGTCGCGGCCGAATACCCTGGGCTTATGAAAATACGCACGACGCGAGAGACCGATGTGGCAGCCGGCAATCGCTGGCATTCCGATGTTTCCTGTGACGAAGCTCCGCCCTCAATTACGACGTTGCAGTTGCATGAAATTCCACCGAGCGGTGGAGATACTTTGTTCTCGAGCATGAATGCGGCGTACGACGCTTTGTCGGAACGGATGAAAACCTTGCTGGATGGTTTGACCGCGCACCACTCCGGCGAAGATGCCTATCGACGTTTATTTCGATTCGACAAACCGGGCGAGGCCAGTTGGCCCGAAGCTGACCATCCTTTGGTACGGGAACACCCCGATAGCCACCGACCGGCCCTGTACGTTAACCGCGAATTTGCCGAACGAGTCAATGACCTCCCGCGTTTGGAA
>UINC01001261.1_pt2 | contig 143691 bp, 142 predicted proteins | sample 5385821 | NCBI WGS metagenome assembly UINC01 (sample SAMEA4666929, study PRJEB26691) | marine metagenome | isolation source: Pacific Ocean | place: Pacific Ocean | collected 2011-10-13 | reverse complement strand
TTCGGTTTGCTCACGAACTTCTATTTCAAGAGCACCGCCCTTAGTCCAGTTGGTCAAAGAGTTTGCGAACTCGGTGAGGCCGTTGCCGCCCATAGCTTCGGCTAGAGCCGCACCTTGGGTTCGAGCGACGTCGATGACGGTTTCTCGTGCAAGTTCGGTGACGCGTTCTTCCCCAAATTCCTTCGCGAATCGTTCGACGAGGGGCGCGATGATTCGGGCCTCTACTTCGCGTCTTTTCAGCACACCTATGTCGTTGAGAGTGTCTGGCTTCGGTTGATCAGACGAATCGTTCATCCGTCACAGACTACGCGTTATAGCTCGACGAGGCAGATTTGACGAAATACAACGCTATGAATGAAATCTGCATCATGAGCGCACGGATGACATCATTGATGACATGAACTTTCGCCTCGCCCTGATCGCTAGTTGTCTTGTTCTCGCGTCATGCGGAGGTAGCGATACCGAGGCCGCGCCGGTCACGACTGCTGCACCGGTCACGACTGCCGCGCCGGTCACGACTGCTGCACCGACCACGACTGCTGCACCGACCACGACTGCTGCACCGACCACGACTGCTGCACCAACCACAACCGTGCCAGCTGGGCCTCTCGGCGAGGTGGAGATTGCTTTGTATCCCCTTGGAGGGTTGTCGATCACGGTGCCGAGCGCTGGGTTGTGGACCATGAATGTTGTGGGAACGGAGTGGACTACAGCGCCGATCTTTGTTTTGACCTGTGCCGCTAACGACATGGCCACACTGGTACGAACCGGTACTGACACCTGTGACCTGACTCAGTTCCAGATGGGAATGCCCGCTGACGGGGCATTTTCTTTATCGTTCGATCTTCGGATTCCTCAAGGCGGTCTGTGTATCGCGGCCGGGGATCAGGCCCAGGTCGAATCAGCAGGTGTCTGCATCTCTGTCGATTGATCGACCCGCTTTCTGCCTCGGCTGTGTGACTTAGCTCTACGGATCACGCAACCACACCGTCTTGTCGTAGGCTCTCCACTTCCTCTTGGCTGTACCCGAGTTCGTGCAGGACCACATCTGTGTGCTCGCCAAATATTGGCGCCCCCTCATTTAGAACCTCAGGGGTGCCACTCATACGCCAAGCGGGACGTGCACTACGGACTCTGCCGATGACGGCATCGTCGTGTTCGGGAACCGAGTTGAGCGCAACAGCCTGAGGATGTTCATGGACCTGGGAACGAGGGATCACCGGACCAGCAGGCACATCGTGCCTGCCGAAAATGGTGAGAGCTTCCTCGGTGCTCCAACGACTGATGTGACCAGCAATCAAATCTTGAAACTCATGCAAATTTCCCGCTCCCAAGACAGCAAAGCGAGGATCGGTAGCCAGTTCGGGGCTACCAATAGCGGCGCAGATCCCATCCAAAGGACCCATCAACGGCATCATCACTATTGCCCCATCATTCGTCGGATACACGCGGTAATAGTCACCGGGATAAACGGTCGCCGCGTCGGGCTCTTCGATGAGGCTGTGTTGCATCATCGCGTCGGGCCATACAAAAGCGAGGTTGGCTTCATACATGCTGACCTCAACGTGTTGACCGTGGCGCTGCGGGTCACGTTCGCGGGCGAACAATGCCGCAAGAATCGCTTCAACGGTGGAGTGTGCCGTGATCTTGTCTGCGAGAAAATGACGAGTGAGTTCTGGATCAGTGGTGGCGGGATCGCGTTGCACATCCACCATGCCCGTAACGGCCTGAATCACGTAGTCGTATACCGGTTCTGAGGCGCTGGGCCCTTCGGTGCCATACCCGCTGATTGAGGCGTAAATCAGGGACTTGTTGCGCTCAAGACATTCATCTGGATCGAGCCCGATACGAGCAGCTTTACCCGGCCGCATGTTCTGCAGCACGACGTCGGCTTGGTCTGCCAGGCTGCGCAAAATCTGTTGGCCCGCCGAACGGCTCCCATCGACAGCGATCGCTCGTTTCCCGCGGTTGGTGTTGTAGAAGTAGGCAGTCATTGCGTTGTGGGCGTCACCAGTGCCGCGAGTAAAATCTGGAGCAGTTGGTGGTTCCACCTTGATGACATCCGCACCTAGATCAGCGAGCAACATTGATGCCAGGGGACCCGATAAGACACTGGAAACATCGAGTACGCGAATGCCCGCGAGTGGCGCCAACTCAGTCATGCGCCACCACTGAATGCTGCTTCACTCAGTGCGGCAGAAGTGAGGAGGTCACCATCTCTCCATGAACGCCCCGTCAACTGGACGCCTAGGGGAAGTCCTGTTGGACCCATCCCTAGCGGAAGGTGAATGGCGGGCACCCCGAGTGCTGTCCAAACTCTATTGAAGACCGAATCACCGGTGGTCTTAATGAGTGGAGCTTCACCTGGAGCACTTGGTGTCAAAAGGGCATCAAACCCGTTGACGGCCATAAACTCGTCGTGGTCGCGCCTAGCGGCAACGAGCGCCAAATGAGCCTCGATATATTGCGCGTGAGTCACGTCTTTGGCCTTCATCAACATTTTGCGCACTAGATCGCTGATCAGTTCGTAGTGGTGGGTTTGCTCCCAGGCGAACACCCTGACGATCTCATAATGAAGAATCGTGTTAGCTGCCTCAAAAACTGATTCGAGGTGGACGAGGGGGTCAAGATCGACCACCTCTGCGTCCCTCTCTACAAGGGCAGCACAAGCGACATCCATCACCTTGACCGTTTCAGATGCGGCAACATCCCATTGGTGCGAGCGGTAGCGACCGATTCGCAGCGGCTGTTCGGCTGTCAATACCTCTGCCCCAGTGAGCGCTGAGAACATTGTGGCGCAATCGTCCACGCCTCGGGTGAACCACCCGATGGTGTCGAACGCGTGAGACAAAGTTGCAACACCAGTCAGTGGTAGCAACTGATATGTGGGTTTGAAACCCACCACACCGCAAAAGGCCGCTGGTCGAACCACTGATCCCACAGTCTGAGTCCCAAAAGCCGCACGGACATGGCCGTCAGCTACCGCTGCAGCCGATCCGCTTGAGCTGCCACCAGGAGTGTGTTCGGGATCGTGAGGATTCGTCGTGACGTTGGGTGTGAAGAGGGCGAACTCCGTAGTCACCGTCTTACCAACGACAACCGCACCTGCTTCGCGGGCCAAGGCCACACAGGCGGCATCATTCGAAGTGGTGCGACCGGCGTAAATAGGAGAGCCGCGTTCGGTGGGGAGATCAAAGGTATCGATGACATCTTTCACTCCGAGGGTCCAGCCTGAGAGCGGCCCTCTTGGAGCGGCTGCTACTGCCCGCAAAATCACCTCGTCGTCATGGCGGTGAACCCAAGCCCTAACAGTTCCGTCTCGCTCGGTTATGCGACCTAGTTGTTGCTTTACGTGACCATGAGTGCTCACCTCATCATCATGGCTCACTCGGACGCGTCGCTGCTCATTAACAAACGAGAGCCGGTTCAACGCGAAGCGATCAACTGAAGTTCGTGCCGCCATTGACTTGAAGGGTTTGGCCGGTGATGTGCCGAGATAAATCGGAGCTAAGAAATACGGCGACGTCGGCAACCTCGTCCGGGGTAGCCATGGCACCGAGCGGTACGAGAGCGCTCGCGGCGGCAATTTGTTGTTCGGTCATCCCGTCACGAGGTTGGGCCGTGTCGACAATCCCGGGAGCGATCGCGTTTACCCGAATTCCATGTGGCGCTAGTTCAGTTGATACTGCTCGGGTAAATCCGATAATCGCTCCTTTACTAGCTGCGTAGTGAGCGCCTCGAGCTGAGCTACGGAAAAAGGCGACAGACGAAAGGTTCACCGCCGTTCCCCAGCGGCCGTCCGCGACGAGGTCACGTGCCATGAGCTGCAAACAACGAAATCCCCCCACGACGTTGACGTTCTGAACGATGTTCCAATCTTCGTCGGTCATGTCTAGGAATGACCGGCGTGGGAAGATCCCAGCATTGTTGACGAGCAAATCGACGCCGCCTAGTTCTCTTCCCGCATGTAGGGCAGCCTCGCAGTCCCCTCGAACCCCAACGTCGCCCTGTACAACGACAGCATCTGGCCCGTGACTACGAACTAGCGCAGCGACTTCGTTCGCAGCGTTGATGTCGTCGAAATACTGCACCACCACCGACGCACCTTCGCGCCCCATCGCTTCGGCAATAGCCTTGCCGATCCCTTGCTGTGCACCCGTGACCAACGCAACTCGTCCCTCAAGCATCATCATGCCGCCACATTAGTTACGGCTGCGCCGTGAACTGTCTTGATCGATGTCCACACAGATTCGTTGTCGCCCGATAGGGGATAATGGAACACATGGATCTAGTCATTAAGCACGGCACCGTCGCGGCAGCAAGCGGCGCTTCTGTCACAGACGTAGGAATCGATGGTGGCCGAATCGTGCAACTCGGCGGGACCATGTCTGGCAAGCGAGAGATTGATGCCGAAGGAATGTTCGTCCTGCCAGGTGGGGTCGATGCCCATGTTCATCTTTCCCCTCCTCGAACGGGACCGGGCATCAACAGTTGGACTGACGATTTTGAGATCGGTAGCCGAGCCGCGTTAGCAGGAGGTGTGACGACGGTGGGCAACATGTCCTTTCCTCGTAAGGGGGAACAAATGGCTGAAGGACTACACCGCGACATCGACGACGCACAAGCCAACTCCTTAACGGACTTTTTCCAGCATCCGGTTCTGTTGGACCCCGACGAAACGGCGATGGCTCAGATCCCTGAGTTAGCTGCATCAGGGCACCCGAGTATCAAAATCTTTCTCTCCTTTAAACGTTTCGATCGCAATGTTGAAGGGTTTCTTCGAGCCATGCGCGTTGCTGCAGCAGCGGGATCAGTGGTGCTCTTGCATTGCGAGGACGCGGCCCTTATGGGTTGCTGCGGCGAACTAGTGCGCGAAGCAGGCCTAACCGAACCCCGGCATTATCCCGAGACACGGCCGGTTGTAGCGGAACGAATAGCAACTGAACGGGCCGTCGGATTCTGCGAAATCAGTGGCGCAGCCACCTACATTGTTCACCTATCGAGTCAAGCGGCGCTTGATACCTGCCGGGCAGGCCGGGCACGCGGACTTCCGCTGTACGTCGAGACACGCCCGATCTACCTCCACCTTGAACGTTCTCGTTTCGACGAGCCCGACGGAGCGAAGTACGCAGGCGCGCCACCATTGAGAGAAGAACAAGACCGGGATGCTTTGTGGGCAGGTGTCGCCGACGGAACGGTGAGCACGGTTGCCACTGATCACGCCCCTTGGACCTTGGAACAAAAGCTAGATCCGAGTTTGGGTCCCGCAGAATTGCGTCAAGGTATGGCTGAGCTAGAAACCGCCATGCCAATGCTCTGGTCCCTGGGTGTAGCGCGCAACCGTATTTCGCTAGCCAGATTCGTTGAAGTTACTAGCAGCAACCCGGCGAAGCTATTTGGGATGTACCCACAAAAAGGTTGCATAGCGCCGGGCTCCGACGCCGATCTAGTCGTTTTGGATCCCTCCGAAACACGCGTCATTGATGGAGCCAGTATGCATTCGGCTTCGGGCTACTCACCCTATGACGGCTGGGAGATCACGGGTTGGCCGAAATTCACTATCAGCAGGGGAGACATTGTCGCTGAACGATCATCAGTGGATGGGGCCCCGGGGCGTGGCCTGCTGGTGCCAAGGCGACCCTTTGAAAGACCCTAAACCCTCCTTTGACGAATATTTCGATTGTCGAACGGCTAGACCGGAGGAGCGAGTATCGGTTCTCGGTACGACTGGACGTCCACCACGTCGCCAACGGTGAGCGTCGCGCCGACGGGACCGATTCGGCAACCCATACCGAACATGCCATTGCCCTCCATCATCGACTTCAAGTTGCCGTCAAGGGTCGGAGCTTCGCTGCACCAGCGGTAGGCGCGTAAGGCTAGAGCGGGTTCACGTTGCCGCTCACCGGAGTCCTGATCGATTTGGGGAATCGCGCAACGAGGCCATGGAAGCTCCGCTGTCATCACAACCGAACCAATAGCCATTTCGTGCCAGGTGTCTTCAACCCAGGGGTCGGTTGCATCCACGATCACGTTGGCACGGAACCGATCCATACCGAACGGCTCAACAGCGCGTTCCTGCAGCCACCTCAACGAAGCAGAATTCGCCAATAGGACCGGAGCCAGGTCAACAAAGGTCAACGGCTGCTCGAACACATCAATAGAAGATGGGGCGCGGTGATTGGAATCAGCAGTAACCGCTGCGAACCGGTGCGACTCGCCAAGGAAATCAGATATCCACGCTGCCGCTTCGTCGCCCGCGTCGACACCCGCAACGGGCCGTCTTCCGACAAGGGGTAACACGGTCACCGGTGGAGCACCGTCGCGACTCAAGGTCGTTGAACCGTGTTCTGGTGCCGACAACACGATGGTGTCACCGTCTAAAGCGGTCTCGATAGTCGCGAGGGATGCGTGTTTGCGTTGGGTCACGCATGCGCCGTCATTATCGACTACTTGCCATTCACGGTCGTGAGCCAAACCAGTCGCAACGATCTCAGCTTCACCCACTTCGATTCGGCGACACGACTTCACCGGGTGAATATGAATCGCCTCGACTGGTATTTCGCTCATGATTCGACCGTAGCAAGCAAACCGAGCGCGTACACGCTGCGACCACCATGGTCGACCGCCGAGTTGCCACATAGACAGGTATTGGGATCTAAAGTTTGTCTTCGGTGAACGACTGGAGCAGGCCTGAGGCCTGGGAGAACATTCGAGGTGACGTAGCCACTTCGACAACGTTGCCTCCAGCCGCGTACACAGACTCCGACTATTTCTTCCAAGAACGAGCAGCGATCTTTGGAGGGGGCTGGTGTGGCATAGCCATGGTCGACGACGTTTCCCAGGGCAGAGTTGTCGTTCGCGAAATTGCTGACACCTCAGTCATAGTGACCCGCAACAACCAAGGCGACCTTCGGTGCTACCGCAATTCATGTTCCCATCGAGGCACCGAATTAGTAGAGGACGACGGTGAGATCGACAATGTTCTTCGATGCCCCTATCACAGGTGGACGTTTGATCTCGACGGCACACTCATTTCAACGCCGCTCTTCGACACAGAGTCAATAGAAGACTTCGATCCGAACGTCTTTGGCCTTCAAGAAATTCGGGTTGGCGCATTCGCGGGCGTGATCTGGGCCAGCCTCAACCCTGACGTTCCCGATCTCGTGGATTGGTTTGGTGACCTAGGTAATCGGCTCGCCGGTTATGGACTTGAACGATACGAGGTGCGCCGAAGCGTCACCGTCAACGTTCAAGCAGACTGGAAGCTTCTAACTGAAAATTTTCAAGAGTATTACCACCTGGCATGGGTCCATCCAGAACTCGCCAAGGTGAGCAAGGTTGATGACCACTACCGATTCCAAGGACCCGGTCGATATTGCGGCCAAACCACGACACCAATTTCAGCTGGGGACAACGACGAGTGGACCACTTTGCAAAACGGGAGCGGTCTTTCATCATCCGACGCTGAAAGCGGCCGTCACATCGCACTATTTCCTAATGTGATGTTGACATTGCTCCCTAACCACGCATGCACTTTTCTCTTGGAGCCCATAGGGCCCGGGGAAAGCCGTGAACACATAAGCTGGTCGAGCCCCCACGAACCCAGTCCCGATGACCTGGACAAATTGGTCGACTTTTGGGTCTTAGTGAACGATCAGGACATCGATATATGTCAGAAGGCTCAGAGGGGAATCGAGCGAGGCCGATTCAAAGGCGGGCGTCTATCCCCTCGATTCGAAGAGCCATTACATCGCTTTTACAACATGCTGGCGGATCGCTTCGAAGGCATTGACCGATGCCCCAAAGGAGACCTGGATTAGTACCGACCCGGCGTTGGCGCGGCTGGTGATCTAACCAATTAGCGGTAGCGTCGTTTGGCGATGGCTTCCCGAACTTTGATTGACGCCTGGATCGACCTGAACCTCCACCCGATCGACGACACGAGCTACCAACATCGCGAGCGAACTGAGTTCACCAAGAGTGGAGCGCTGGTTTTACGAGAGTTCTTTACCCCGGCGTTCGTTAGTCGCGTGGTGGCCGAATCGGCTGACCGGCACACAGAAGCGTTTTACGCGAACTCTACGCACAACGTCTATCTCACCCCGAACGACACACAATTCGCTGATGATCACCCGATTAACCGCCAGGTCGTGAGCAGCAAAGGTCTTATCGCGGATGATCAAGTGCCCGAGGACTCGCCGTTACGCGACGTCTACGAAGACAAACAGTTCCAAGAGTTTCTCTGTACTTTGCTAGAAGTCGAAGCCGTGTATCCGTATGCCGACCAGATGTCCTCCATCAACGTTCACTACGCCCCTCGCGGACGCGAACTTGGATGGCATTTCGACAACTCGTCTTTCGCTGTGACCACACTGCTTCAAGCCCCCACAAACGGCGGAGTTTTCGAATATGTTCCAAATGTCCGCGACTCTGATGCCGGCGAAATGGCGTTCGATCAAGTGGACGCGGTTCTCGACGGTGCCGAAAACGTGTTTCGGCTCAACTTCGATCCGGGAGACTTAGTGCTTTTTCGCGGCCGCAACGCGCTACATCGAGTCACACCGACCGAGGGTTCAATCACCCGGGTTCTCGCAGTGTTCGCCTATAACGACAAACCAGGTGTCGGACTGTCAAAGTCGGCACTTGAAACCTTCTATGGAAGAACGAAATAACGCCGAATCTTGTAGCCGCATTCGTTGGCGCAGACCGAAGGGGGTGGGTTAGGCGACCGACTGTAACTTCACACCTCCGCCCCACTTGACTAAAATGGGGATTGGTAAACTGTGCCCTTAGAGGGCGCCGTGCGAGGGGACTCATGACCGCGGTTGATGGGGAAGTCGACGAGGAAGCCGCTGAGACTCAACTTGGCGATCTTGAGGTTGTAACGAACGCGATCAAACAAGTAGGGATAGACGCTGGAGCGACACTTGTCGGCGTTGCAGCAGCAGACGCATTCAACGAATATGTGCCTCTCGGACACAGGCCAGAAGATTTTCTTCCAGGTGCCCAGAGCGTTGTCGTGTCGGCATCTCTTGGGCCAACAAATGCAGCTTGGCAGAGCCCAAATAGACGATTGATGGAGATCACAGGCTACGACTTTCGCGAAAATGTCGCCTCTATCGTTATCGCGGAACATATAGAACGCACGCACGGACATTTAGCCATGCATGCGCCGGCCCTCCCGACATCGGGGCAACAACCGCCTCTCAGCATGATGCTCGCAGCCGTCCTCGCCGGATTGGGCACCCGATCCATCGCCGCAAACATCATTTTAAATCCGACCTACGGGTTGATGTTTTTCGCGGCCGCTATCACGACCATGCGGCTCACTCCTGACCACCAACTCGAAGAAAACGTCTGCCCGGCGCGGTCGTGTGTACGGATGTATGAGATGGAAGGCAAAACGCCTTGCATGGCCGTGTGCCCAGCCGATGAGGGTGGCTGTCTCGACGCCACAATTGAAGACGGTGCCATTACCAGCAGTTTCTTCGACCGGGAGCGTTGCTCCACCCGCGCTATGAACTTCGGAATACGAGGGCACATTAAACAGGTCGACATTTTGACCGGAATCGACGACGCGAACGAACGGCACGAGCTGATTTACTCAGATGATTTTCGAAGAAACATGTCGTCGATCGGCAGGTACAAAGAGAGCGTGTCTCAGTGCTTTGAGTGCATGCGTGTTTGCCCAGTAGGACGCTACCGAAGAAAGTTGAAATGATGGACGAACTGGATTGGGTATCGATCAAATCTGAGCTATTAGAAATGGCCCGCAAGAGGGGCGCCGAAGTAGTCGGCGTGGGGGACCCAGCATTGCTCGAGGACGCAGAACCCGGCCTTCGGCCGTCGGAGTTGCTAGCCAATGTCAAGTCGATGATCGTCCTCGGAGGAGCTGCTCCCCGTGCGGCTGAATGGCAAAGTCCACGTGTGGAAGTCATGGAAACTGTGGGCACCGCGGACCGAATGACGGCGTTAGGGAGTTCCTTAGCTCGATACATTGAGGAAAACTACGGGTATTACGCGCTGAACGTGCCAACGGCAACGGATCAAGATGACAAGGCGTTCCTTGACTTTAAAGCCGCAGCCATAGTGGCAGGCGCAGGCGGCCCCAGTTTGGCAGGACCAGTTCTTGACCCAACACACGGCTTCTTGTATTTGACTGTGATTCTGACGACACTGCCCCTTCCCGCAGATGGTCCGCTCGAAGAGGCTGTGTGCCCCGCGCCACAATGCGTGGAGATGTGGGACGAAAAAGGAACGACTCCGTGTATGGCGGTCTGTCCAATAGACGATGGCGGATGCTTGGGCGGCGAAATCCAAGAAGGATTGGTGATCAAGCGCCGCTATGACCAAGACCGGTGCCGAGATCGGGTCTACCACTACTGGACTCCCGGCTATCAGGCCGCCCTTGAACGAGCTTTGGACGAGCCTGACCCCAGAAAAAGAAAAATGATCCTGTACGGCAGTTTCTTCACTCGGACAATGTGGTCCATCACGTATTCGGGTGTCAGCCAAGGACAGTGCTTTGAATGCATTCGGGCGTGTCCCGTGGGCTCCGACCAACGAGCGCTTGTATGAGCAGCCCGTTGGAACGCGGAGAACTCAATGGATTCCACGTAGTCGATCCGGATCTGTATGACCGGTATAGGTCCGAAGTGTTGGCCCTTACGAACTCCTATCAAGTCGATATCAATGAGTTCTTGCCCGACGATGGGACTCGAAAGCGTGGTTTGTCGGACACAGAAATAGCGGATCGGTTAGGGCTCGACGTCCGCGACGTGACTGAGATCCGAGTCGTTGCAGAACACGATGAATACCCGATAGAGGAATACGAGGCGTCGGCCCGCTTCAAGGACGCCGCCGCGGAGTCTTATCGGGAGGGTGGCGTGAAGAACCTCTACAAGGGCGATCCGCCACCAACTAGGCGATGAACCTCGGTCCGGACCGAGGACGAACCCGGCGGACACGCCCATGATGCCAACGCTGGGGGAAGCGATGACCCGCATCGGGCGTCACTTTGGTCGTCGACCAGCTATGCGCGACGACGAAAGTGAGTCCACTTGGACAGAGTTCAGCGAGCGGGTAACAGTCACGGCTGGGCTACTACACGGCCTTGGAGTTAAATCTGGGGAACGCGTCGCCATCTACGCGCGCAACTCGATTCGTTTTGATGAACTGAAATGGGGAGCATTTCACGCAGGAATTGTCGCCGTCCCCGTCAACTGGCGATTAGCCCCAGTCGAAATCGCTCACATTCTTGCGGATTCAGGCTGCGAACTGATCTTTGTTGAAGCTGACTTCATTTCAGTTTTCGACACAGCGGAATTGGCGCCGTGGCGCGACAAGCTCATCTGTCTCACCGGAGAAGCGGCGATTGAGCTTGCAACTTATGACCACCTATTCGAAACGGCGCACAGCATTGACCTAGGAGATGTTTCCCCTGACGACGATGCTCTTATTCTCTACACAGGTGGCACCACAGGGCGCAGCAAAGGTGTTCGTCTGAGCCACACAAACATCATTTCGTGTGCTGCCGCATTCACCCTCGCGACCCGAGCGCAACCTGACGACACCTACCTGCATTTGGCGCCAATGTTCCACTCAGCCGACCTCCTAGGGACCGGCTGGATGCTCCTGGGAGCAGCACACGCATACGTTCCCATGTTCTCACCGACCGCTTTCTTGGACGCAGTTTCCAAATACGAGGTGACCGCGACAGTTGCTGTGCCCACAATGCTGATGATGACCCTGACCGACCCAGCATTAGAGTCCGCCGACACATCATCGCTAAGACTCATGGGCTTCGGAGCGTCACCCATGGACCCCGCGTGGATTAAACGGACCGCCGCCGGTTTTCCCCACACAAAACTATTTAACTGCTACGGCCTCACCGAAACCGCACCCGACCTCACTGTTTTCGACCCCACAGAGTTTGAACACGCCGTAAAGAAGGACTTGCCGACGCTGGCGTCAGTCGGTAAACCGAACTGCTTAGTAGATCTCAAAGTCGTTGATGCTGACGGCAATGACTTACCGCCTGGCGAAACCGGCGTCCTCCTCGCCCGCGGACCCAATATCACCAAGGGCTATCTCAACTTGCCCGAAGAAACAGCAACAGCTCTAGGCAACGGCTGGTTACGCACCGGAGATGTCGCTCGGATAGACGATGAGGGATACGTATACCTCATTGACCGCGAAAAGGACCTGATTATCAGCGGAGGCGAAAACGTCTATTCCTCAGAGGTGGAAACAGCGCTCTACCAGCACCCAGATATTCACGAATGCGCGGTCATAGGAACGCCTGATGAACGACTGGGTCAAATAGTCACAGCGGTGATCGTGGCAGCGCCCGACGTCTCACCGACTAGCGACGCGATAATTGATCATTGCCGAAAGCTGATCGGGGGATACAAAATCCCCCGCCGAATCGAATTCGTAGAAGCAATGCCGAAAAACGAACTCGGAAAGATCCTTAAGACTCGGCTGCGCGACGCCTACGCCGGTTAACAGGCGAGACTTTGAACGCCAGACAGCAAGAACACCGCTCCTAACGGAATTAATGTCGGCTCCATGTCGAAGATCATGACTTCCAACAACGGAACCGATTTCGTTCGCACACCTGACGAACGGTTCATGTCGCTACCCGAGTTCAACTACGAGCCGAACTACGTCGAAGTTGACGGCCTCCGAATGGCGTACGTGGACGCAGGGTCCGATGCCGGTACTCCAATGTTGTTGCTTCACGGCGAGCCCACCTGGGGATATTTGTATCGAAGGATGATCCCGCCTTTAACCGCGGCGGGTTTCCGATGCGTTGTACCCGACCTGATCGGATTCGGACGCTCCGATAAGCCAATTGAACGCTCCATCTATACCTATGCCCAGCATGTGGACTGGCTCAAGGAATTCCTCGACACGATCAACCTCCCTGAAGCAGTCCTGTTCGCCCAAGACTGGGGTGGTCTAATCGGACTGCGAGTGGCTGCAGAACAACAAAACAGATTTAGTTCGATAGCTGTTGGCAACACGGGACTCCCGGTTGGAGAATCGATTGGTCCGGGGTTCGACCGATGGCTTCAACGGTCGCAAAGCATGGAATTCATGGACGCGGGCTGGCTACTCCAATACGCCACTGCAGCGCGTCAACTCACCGAAGAAGAGATGGATGGCTACCGTGCTCCTTTCCCGGACGAGTCCTATATGGCCGGCGCCCGCCAATTCCCAACCCTCGTACCTATCACCCCCGACCATGGCGGGGTAAAAGAGAATCTTGCGGCATGGAAAGTGCTTGATCAATGGGACAAGCCGTTCCTCACCTTGTGGTGCCCCGATGATTCTGTGCTTGGGCATCTGCACCACGAATTCATCCAACGCGTGCCCGGCGCAGCAGCGCAACCCCATCAGGAATTTCAACCGGGAGGTCACTTCTTACAAGATGATCGGGGTGAAGATGTGGCCGCAGCCCTTATCGGCTGGCTGCGTTGAGGCCCCACAGCTATCACCGTTTCACTGACGACACCCACGATCAACGCCCCCTCGACGGAGCCATGTTGAGTTTGTCGTTCGATTGGGTAAAACTCGCAACGATTCACTGAAGACCAACTTGAGCAAAAAGAGAACCTACTTTGGGCGTCTTTTGAGAGGAGGCTCGCGATGAGAAACATCGAGGGCCTACTGGAGGAGATCAACGCCCGACATGCCGACCTAGACGAGACTGCCGAAGAGGCCGAACGGCTCAACGCTGCGCCACCAGCTCTCGTCGATCTCATGAGGGACCTTCGCGTGCCGTTAGTGAAGGTACCGTCCGAGATCGGAGGCGACGAACTCTCAATGGCGTCTCAACTGCGGTACTTCGAAGCTCTCAGCTACTCCAATCCCACCGCAGGCTGGACAGGCTTCAACCACGCTGGAGCCGCGGGCATGTGTGCAGCAAAACTGAGCGACGCAGGAATCGATGTCGTCTTCGGGTCAGGAGCGGTGCCGTTCTTCGGAGCAGTAGCCGCGCCATCTGGCGTGTTCAGCTTCGCCGATGGCGGCATCAAACTAAGTGGCCACTATCGCTACGTCAGCGGCGCCGGACACGCCGAATGGTTCCTTCTCGCAGGAATCGAATCCGGAGAGGGTTCCTCGGTGCGGCTTGCAGCAGTTCGGGCTGATGAGGTGTCTTTGAGCGACAACTGGGACGTCATGGCGCTCAAAGGAACAGGCAGCGTCGATGTCACTCTCGAAGACGTGCTTGTCCCAGATCATCTCCTTGCCGATCCCACTGCCAAACCAGTGCGAGGCGGCCCAATGTACACAGTGGGATACCAGACCTATGTAGCCGGCGAAAACCTGGGTTTCTCAATCGGAGTCTGCCAACGATTGGTCGATGAGATCACCCGATATGCAACTTCCAAGTTCCGGGCGACCGATGGCCGTCTAGCCGATAGGGGAGCCTTCCAATACGAGTTGGGGAAAACCCAGCTTGCGGTACAAGCGGCTAGAGCTTTCGGTTCAGTCGAACTAGCCGCAGCGGACGCTAGATGCACGAGTAACAACGGACTTGACTCAGCCGAAGAACAGAAAGTCGTTGCGACCCTCGCGTTCTGTACCGAGACTGCGGTGAATGCCGTGAGCCATCTTTATCATTTTGCCGGAGCCGGAGCGATCTTTAACAGCAGCGTCCTTCAGCGCTGCTTTAGAGATGCCCACGGTTCGGTGATGCATCATGTCGCTTCCAACATTGCCTACGACAAGTACGGGAAAAGCTTGCTGGCGCCCCTCGATCCCCAAGAGTGATGTTGTGCTATCTCTGATCGATCTGTTGCGTTGGAGAGCCGAACTCCACCCCGACGCTGTAGCACTCGCTGACGAACACGACCACCAAGTCACCTATTCCGAACTCCATCACCAAATAGAACGGTGCGCATCGAGATGGAGCGCCCTCGGGGTGACCCGAGGCGACGTCGTTGCCATTCTTGACACCAACTCAACCGCATTTGTTGTGCACTTATTTGGTCTGGCCCGACTCCAGGCTGTTCCCGCGTTGCTGAATTGGCGACTGACACCGACCGAAATCGGCTCTCTGTTCGACCTTGTTCAACCAATTGCGATCGTCGCTGGTCAAGAACTCATCGAGCAGCTCCCACCGGAACTTCCATCGACTCGAATCGCCCTCCACTCAGACGAAAGATGTCCTTCGGATTGGATACCAGATGCAGACGCAATCGTTGATGGCGACCTGCCTCCCCAACCCCAACCAGGTGACATATTTGCTTTAGGGTTTTCTAGTGGAACGACTGGTCGAGCCAAGGGTGTCCCTCTCCGACACGAATCTCTAGTTCGATCAGCGTTGATCGACAGCGCAGAAAACGCCGCAATGTACCTTGGCGCTCCACACATCATGGTGACCCCCATGTTTCATCTCGCTGGGTTATCGAACAGTTTGATGGGCCTCGCTCACGGCGCTGAACTTCACTTACGAGCCAGGTTTAACCCAGAATCAGTTCTTGAAGACATCGAGCGACTGAGTGCGGCATATATCACTGCGGTCCCGGCGATGTTTCGCTCCCTCGTTGAAACTGCTCGATCGCAAACACAAGTCCCGGATCTATCTTCGATGCTCGAAATGTCCTATGGCGCATCACCCATCCCTCCAGAACTGGTACGAGAAGTCGAGATGCTCTTCCCAAACGTTCGGCTTCGACAGTTCTACGGGATGACCGAAATAGCTGGGGCACTGACCACCCTCACTCCCGCCGATCACGATCCATCCAACCCTCATCGCCAATCAGCTGGACGCGTAAACCCCGGATTTGAAGTGCGGTTGGTTGACCGGCACGGAGATGACGTGATGGACGGCGAACCCGGCGAAATCATCGTTCGAGGTTCATCGGTCTTTCACAACTACTGGAAAGATCCCGAAGCAACCAAGGAAGCCATCATCGATGGATGGTTCCAAACCGGCGACATAGCGGTGCGCTCCGACGGGTACATCACAATCATGGACCGGGCCAAAGACATGGTCATCACAGGCGGCGAGAACGTCTACCCAGCTGAGATCGAGGCAGTCTTATACGAACACTCCGCGATCGCCGATGTAGCAGTAATCGGAATTCCTGATGACCAGCTGGGGGAGCGAGTCCACGCGGTGATCGTCACTCAACCTGGAACAACGGTGGACCTCGAGACAATCATGGATTTCTGCCGGGGTCGTCTAGCCGGTTACAAGCTCCCACGTTCGATGGAGCTGGTATCTGAGCTACCTCGGAACCCCACAGGCAAGATCCTCAAAAAGGAGCTCCGGTCTCACCACTGGGAAGGTCACCTGAAGAAGGTGTGAGTCCAATCGACACAATTTCTTGTAAAACTGGAATGGTGCGCTGGCAATGGGTGTTCGTGGTCTCGATCGCATTGGTCGCGGGATGCGCAGATCCCAAGGGGATAGACCTCGACGCAGTCGAGGGCACGACTACACAAGTCCAGCCCCTCGAAGTGGACACGACGACCACGATTGCAGCCACAACCTCGACAGCCACGACGACCATTGCCACTCCTACTTCTCCTAAATGGCAGACCGGATCATCTGACTATCTCTACGACCAACAAATGCTTCACACCTTCGAACTCACCATTTCCGAAGATGCTCTTGCAGAGATAGACGGTGATCCGAGCGAAGAGGTATACGTCGAAGGCAGCCTGACCTTCGAAGGTGAAACCGTCACTCCCATCGGCGTCCGCTACAAGGGATCGATTGGTGCCTGGGTTGGATGCCTGACAGGTGGAAATATTTTCCAACCGGACGGAGCAAAGACCTGCACCAAACTTTCCATGAAAATCAAGATCAACTGGAACGACAACTCGCAAACCTTCTGGGGAGTTAAGAAACTGCAGTTCCACTCCATGAATCTTGATCCGACGCAAATGCATGAGCGACTGGGATACTGGCTCTTCCGAGAGATGGGAGTCCCCGCTCCCCGAGCCACCCACGCCCGCCTGAATATCAACGGAAAATATGTTGGTCTATATGCGTTCGTTGAACAGATCGACGGAAGGTTCGTAGACCGAATTTTCGATGACGGAGACGGAAATCTATACAAAGAAGTGTGGCCGCTAGATCAAGACGGTAACGCCCGCGAACGATCCGAATTCCGACAGGCCTTAAAAACGAACGAAGAAGATGACGTCACCGTCACTCATATCCGCACATTCTCCAAAGAATTAGCAGCCGCGGAAAAGAACGAGCTACCCGACATCGCCGCAAAGTGGACCGACATTGTCGAAGTAATGCGCTGGGCCGTTGTCGACCGAGCCATCCGAAACGACGACGGCCCCTTGCACTGGTACTGCTTCGATGGCTGCAACAACCACAATTTCTATTGGTACGAAGAGCCCACTAGCGGGCAACTTCACCTGATCCCCTGGGACCTTGACAACTCCTTCCAAAACATCGTCTCCGATGTCAGCCCCGTAACCGCAATCGCTGATGAGTGGGGCAAGATGAGTAACGACTGCCTTCCCTTTCCCTACGGCGCATGGCAAATTCCTCAGAGATCGGCGGCGTGCGATCGCCTAACCGGCGCCTGGGCGACTTTCGTCACAGAGCATGATCAGGCGCGGGCCGCATTTCTGGCCGGCCCCTTCTCAGAAGAAAGCACGCGGACCACCCTTGATCAGTGGGCCGAGCAAATTCGTGACGCCACCGCGGAAGCCGCATCAACTCACCAAGACGCGTTGCCTGTGGAGAAATGGAACCTCGCTCTTTCAAATTTGAGTTCAGCGCTCGAAGTAGCGCGAAACAAGGGCTAATCGACTGTAACTATCACTTGAAGTTCAGGGTTTAGGGTGAACAATAGATTGGCTGCACACGTCGAGAGGTTGGTCGGATGAGTCGAGCATTGTTGATTGCAGCGGACCTCATAGCGGTGCTTTTGTTGGTCTTTGGGTTGTACTTTCCCCGCAACCGAAGACGCGACATGGTCGTGGCTCTCCTCGGTGTCAACGTAGCGGTCCTGGCGATCGCCACTACCTTCACCAAGGTCGAAGTAAACCTCGGGTTGGGTTTAGGACTATTCGGGGTGCTGTCCATCATCCGGCTGCGATCTTCGGAGTTAGGTCAACAAGAAATCGCGTATTACTTCAGTTCGCTGGCCATAGGACTATTGGGCGGCGTTGAGATTGAACCCCAATGGGTTTCCCCAGCTTTGATGGCAGCTGTGCTGTTTGCGTTGTGGCTTGGTGATCACCAGGCACTGCTTCGAGGACATCGTCACCAAAATCTGATCCTTGACCGGGCCTATACGGACGAAACCGAGTTGATTAACGTCTTGGAAGCTCTGCTGGGCGGAGCAGATGTGGTGTCGGTACGACGAGTGACCGTCCGGCGAGTCGACCTGGTCAATGACAGCACTAACGTCGATGTCCATTATCGCCTGAAGACATGACCGTTTCGTTTGAGTCTCTCGTCGCGCCCTTTCCGTCGATCAATCTTGAAGGCATCGAAGACTTAGCGCCCCTCGATCAACGCTTCGACAGGAAATATGTAGTCGACAACCAGGAAGCGGAGAGCTTCTTCGCCATGCTGCCTCAAACCCTGTTGGCGTTAGAGATTGGTGGACACAGATCTTTTTCGTACGAGTCGTGGTATTTCGATACGGCAGATCTGGAGTCATTTCGTGGTACTGCTCATCGACGAAGACGACGTTGGAAGGTACGCACCCGTACCTATACAGATACCGACACGTCCATGGTGGAGGTGAAGCTTCGCGAACAGCGAGGACAAAGCCTAAAACACCGCCTCCTCGAAGATTCACCATCGCGTCAAAGTTTGACCACCGATGGTGCAGAGTTCGTCAACGACGTGTTGAACAAGGACGGGTTCGCTGAAACTCTCACTCCCACTTTACGAACCTCTTATGAACGCATCTCGGTTGTTGATGCTGAGACGCGAGTGCGTCTGACAGCAGACTTGAATGTGAGATGCCGAACTGTTGACGGAAAAGAAGCATCAGTAAATGGTGTCGTGATTGAAACCAAATCGCCTGATGGTCCTGGTCCCCTTGACCGAATGTTATGGCGGCAGGGTCATCGACCAGTCCGTCTTAGCAAATACGCAACCGGTATGGCAGCCACACACAGCGCTCTGCCGGGCAACAAGTGGCATCGGACTATCAATCAACACTTCAGTCGGTGACAGCTTCAACGTCCTCCACCGAATCGCGCCGACGGTCTTTCATTTCTTCGTGAGCTTCAACGCTCCCGTCATGGAACGTTCCGAACCACTTATCTAACGGCAAAAGCAGCATCCCGTAGTTGACCTCAAAATAGCGGTGGTGAAGGTTGTGAAAGTAGTCCCCGCCGCGAAAGCTAGATCCTTCCTTCACCACGAAACGGTCAAACCCAGAGTGCGACGGGGAAGGCGAGATCATGAGATACACCATGCAAAACGTTGCAATAAACGGTGAACCTGGAACGACTACGAACACAAACGGCAACGACATGTACAACAGATGCTCCACAGGATGCATCGAAATGCCACTCCACGGACCAGTGTTCACGTTGCGGTGATGTAAGGCGTGCGCCCAGCCATACAGAGGATCGAAGTGCAATAGGCGATGGTTCAGGTAAAAGTGCACCCCTTCTATCCAAAAGACACCGAAGGTCATGAGTGCAATCGCCCACAGGCTGCTCAACTGGGGAATCGATTCGGTCGCATACAAGCGGAACATGACTGACTCATAAATTGCAGCGATTCCGCCACCGCTTACCAACGTCCAGAAGACGTTGTCGCGCGTTTGGTTATTGAAGGTGAACGACTTGCGGCTCTCGGAAAGCCAGCGAGTCTCATACTTGAACTCGGTGCCTTGCGCCCTGCGAATGTGTAGCCACCAGTGCTGACCACCAATAACTATCAGCATAAGAACCGTGTTTCTGAGCCAAATCAACACAAAGTCGATGACGTCTAGCGAAGCAAATCGACTGAGCTCGGGTGTGAAGAAGTGATACGTCAGAGCTCCTAGACCAATCCACGCCAACGACTGCGGCCACATGAACCTCGTCACTAGCCAGCGAACCATCCTCAACGGTGCCGGCGGTCCCTGGAACAGTGGTGGAACACTGATGGGTTCCGGGTCATACCCGGCGGATCGTCGCATTTGAGTCCTAAGAGCGATCATGGAGATCCTCACCACCCAATTTCTCTCTAATCAACTTGAAGTTGAGAAACACGATGTCGTACAAGTGTCGTCTAGAACAACCAATTTAACGTCACTCTTGGGTGACATCTGCGTAATGTGACATCAGTTTGCAAACAGCCCAGAGGAGAAACAGCCGTGGAGGACTACAGCGCCGAAGCAGCAAATTTTCGAGCTGACATCAAGAGTTTCCTCGAAGAGAACCTACCCTCGGGATGGAGCGGGATGGGCGGCTTCAGCCCTGATGAGCGTCAAAAATTCGTAGCGGATTGGCGCCGCACCCTGTCTCAACATCAACTCCTTGCCGTCGCCTGGCCCAACGAATACGGAGGAGCAGGCTTGAGCCAGATGGAACGCACTATTTTGGCCGAAGAGCTAGCCGAAGTTGGGGTCCCCAACGGTACCGACAACGACATCTTCTCCATCGGAATGATCGGGCACACCATCATCGAATGGGGAACTGACGAGCAAAAAAATCACTACCTCCCGCGAATACTCGACGGAACCGACGTGTGGTGTCAGGGCTACAGTGAACCGAACTCGGGTTCAGATCTGGCTTCCTTAGCTACCCGCGCTGAACTCGACGGAGATGAGTGGGTAATCAACGGGCAAAAGATCTGGACATCGCAAGGCCACAATGCGAACTGGATTTTCGTGCTGTGCCGTACTGATCCTGCAGTTGTCAAACATGCTGGGATCTCGTTTTTGCTATGCCCAATCGACCAGCCCGGAGTAGAAGTTCGACCCATTGTTAACGCTTCAGGCCACCACGATTTTAACGAAGTTTTTTTTGGCGACGCGCGTACACCCAAGGCAAACGTTTTGGGGGGAGTTAACAACGGCTGGGCGGTCGCAAACACTCTTCTGGCCTATGAACGAGGCGACGACGCGACAACTAACGGGATCCGATTCGGCGAGGAATGGCAGCGCCTAGTAGAGGTCGCTCGTAGCTACGGAAAGCTTGATGACCCAATCATGCGGCAAAGATTCACGGCCGCGTACACAACAACGCAAATCATGAAATTCATGGGTTTACAGACCGTCGCTCGTTCACTTCGCGGATATAGCCAAGGGCCTGAGTCATCGCTTAACAAACTGCTCTGGTCTGAACATCACCAACATTTCACCGAACTAGCAATGGATGTCATCGGAATGGATGCGACAGCACCCGATGGTCGCGACGCGGCTACCGGAGTCGGAGTGGATGACGTTGGTTCCCCTTACTCTTCCCAAGCTTGGGTCACCACATTTATTGGGGCGCGCCCCGGATCCATTTACTCCGGGAGTAACGAAATCCAACGAAACATTGTTGGCGAAAGGGTTTTAGGCCTGCCCAAAGAACCACGCGCCGATGCCGGGCCGTGGAACGAGACAAAACGTTCCTAAAGGCTATTGAATATCTGGGGCAAGTCCGCGAACCACAAAACTTGCTTCATCCTCAAGCGCCCGGACGGTCGCGAGAATGTCCTCATCGGCGAACCCATTGTCGCGGTAGGTCTCAAGGAGCTGTTGCGTGTGTCGACCCATCGGCACAGGAACTTCGAACTCGTCCGCTAAATCCACCGCCAATCCGATGTCTTTACAGGCCAAGGCACTAGTGAACGAGGGCGCTAATCGATCTCGGAGAATTGCTCTGGTCGCGCTGCTCCATACAAAGCTTGCCCCGCTGCTCGCTTCAACAACTTCCCGCAAAATCTTTGGGTCTACTCCAGCCTTGACCCCGAGGAGGAGAGCTTCGGTAGCTCCCATCATCCCAACGAACGCCAACATGTTGTTGACCGCTTTGACGACGTTGCCCGAACCAGCGTCCCCGCATCTCACGACCTTGGCCGCAAACGTTTCCAGCAGCGGCAGATTCCGCTCAAAGGCTTCCTCAGAACCGCCGACCATGACAGCCAAAGTTCCTTTGCGTGCGCCGTACACACCGCCCGACACCGGAGCGTCAAGAAAATCAATACCGCGTTCCTGGCCTTCAACTGCTAGCTGGCGACTCAAGGATGGAGAACTGGTACTGAGATCGATGACCGTCGTACCCACGGACATCGTGCCGAAAAGACCCCCGTCTCCTGAAACCACTCCTTCCACATCACGCGGCATTGGAAGCGACAAAAATACGACCTCAGCGTTATCGGCCGCGTTCGCGGCCGAAGTCGCCTTGTCAGCACCTAGTTCGGCCATTCGGTCAAGCGATTGGCTGTTTAGATCGAAGGCCTGCAGGTCATGCTCTGCTGCCAGCAGGTGGGTGGCTATCGGGCCACCCATATTGCCCACACCAATAAATCCAATACGCATGATCGTTCCTCTCGCCGATAATGACCAAGTATTAATGATTTTTTTACCCAACGAACAAAAGAGCTCTCAATGGGAACCACTCCAGAACCTCAAACGTTAGATGCAATAGTCCTATGCACTAGCTGCAGCGAACCCCTTTTCTAAATCCTCGATGATGTCATCGAGAGTTTCGAGCCCTACCGACAAGCGAATTAAGCCAGGCGAAACCCCAGCATCGGTCTGTTCGGCCTCAGTGAGCTGTGAATGCGTCGTCGAAGCAGGATGAATAGCGAGACTGCGGACGTCACCGATATTGGCTACGTGGCTATGAAGCTGTAAGCCGTCAATGAATTTTTGTCCCGCTTCCACTCCGCCCTGAATCGTAAAAGCGGGAACCGAACCGTAGCCCCGACCCTCTCCATAGGCTTGAACTCGAGAATGCCAGGCGCTGGAAGCAAGGCCCGCGTACTGGACTTGCTCAACTTTGGGGTGTGCATCCAAATACTCGGCCACGCCCTGAGCGTTGGCGAAATGTCGTTCCATTCGCAAACTCAATGTTTCCAAACCCTGTAAGAAATAGAACGCGTTATGAGGTGAGATGGCCGCACCGATATCGCGAAGTAACTGCACGCGAGCTTTGATGATGAACGACCCGTCACCTAACGCCGGCCAATAGGCCAACCCGTGATAACTCGGATCAGGTTCGGTGAAGTTGGGGAATCGACCGCTGGTCCCATAATCGAAGGTGCCCCCATCAACAATTACCCCTCCTATTGAGTTGCCATGCCCCCCGATGAATTTGGTCATTGAATGCACCACAATGTCCGCCCCCAGGGCTAACGGGTTAAACAGATAGGGCGTCGCCACAGTGTTGTCGACCACTAGAGGAACTCCGATGTCGTGCGCAGTTTGTGATACCCCCGAGATGTCTAGACAGTCATTTCTTGGGTTGCCAATCGTTTCGCCGTAGAACAGCTTGGTGTTGGGTTGCGCTGCGGCTGCCCACGCTTCCAAATCGTCAGGGTCTTCGACGAATGTGGTGTTGATGCCCATCTTCGGAAGGGTGTAATGCAAAAGGTTGTAGGTGCCCCCGTATAACGAGGCGGATGCAACGACGTGGTCACCGGCCTCAGCAAGGTTCAAAATGGTTAGAGTTTCCGCTGCTTGCCCTGACGCCACCGCCAGAGCTCCAGGAATCCCGATAGCAGTGTCGGTTCCGCCTTCAAGGGCTTGAAGTCGTGATTCCAAAACCATCTGGGTTGGATTCATGATTCGGGTGTAGATGTTCCCCACTTCGCTTAACGCGAACAAACCCGCTGCGTGATTAGTATCTCGAAACACGTACGACGTTGTTTGATAGATCGGTACCGATCTGCTCCCTGTTGTCGGATCAGGCTCCTGGCCTGCATGAATCTGTTTTGTTTCAAATCCCCAGTTGTCACTCATGGCTTCCTCTCTTAGTGCTGTTGAGTGCTTAAGAGGAGTGGATAAAAGGAGAAGCCTTTGTGGTGAGACGGAGGCGAAACCGCTGTCTCTAGGACACTTCATTGCCATGGTCGCTAAACCTCAGCCGTATCCCTACACAAGGTAGGCAAGCACCTTGGGTGTCCACCCCAGGTTGCTGGGTGCACGAGAGTGCACCGCTCTTGATAACGGGGCCATCTGAGCATGCTTCAGCTCTCTTCGCAAGGCGATTACCCAAATGGTGACGTCTGCGATTGCAGTGACGCAGGTTTGTTGCTCTGACACACTGAGTCTGTGCAGAGATTTCAGCGGGTGACCGAGACCGACGAGGTTGGAACTACACGGCTAGTCAGCCTGGAAGTTGCCGATGACGCCGTGTACCGCACGTCAAAGGCTCAGATGTGGGAAGGGCGACTCGCACTCGCGGCGGTGGTCAATCTGGACATTGCTCGCGTCGGTGCGTCGGATTTAGTGACTGTCGACACCAAGCACGGTCCAATTACGTGGTCGCTGAAGAATGGGCAACAGCTGATTGACGCGATCCAAATCCAACGAGCTTGAAAGTTGGTGGTATCGGCAATGTCGCCGAGCACCCTGGTGCGTTGAGCGCTTAGTCTTCTTGAGAGAGGCAGGATTCATCATGATTACAGCTATGCCCCGAATAGCGATCGCCGTGAATGATTTCGATGTCGCATTGGCGACGTTCAGAAATCGCTTTGGTATGCCCGTTGCTGACTTTTCTCCAGAAACTGTGCCTTCGCTGGGCGCTCACGTAGCTATGTGTCAACCGCGTGGAGGAAGCAACATCGAATTGATGGCACCCTCCAACCCCGATGAACCGCTTAGCCAAGCTCTCCAAAAGTTTCTTGATCGCCGAGGCGAGGGGATTTACGCGTTGATGCTCGAAGCACCGGATCCCAATGCTGAAGCCGAAGTCCTTCTCAAACGAGGTATCAAAGTTCTCCCACTGATGCGAGGTGCTGGGGGTAGAGACATCCACCCCAGTTCAACTCATGGCGTGCTCGTTCGCATTTACCCAGACGGCTCGGTGACCCAACCAGAAAATCCGGTCAGCGACCCCCCGAATTATTCCGGGATCCAGAAAGTGGTGGTGGCGGTGCGCGACGCGAGCCTTGCATGCGATGTGTATGGCAAAGGTTTGGGCTTGTCTGCGGACCCGCCACAAGTCATTCCCGATAGGGGAGTAGTTAGTTCGATTGTCCGACCAACCAAAGGTGGAATTATCGAATTGCTCTCTCCCGTTGATACTTCCAAAGAAACCGGAGCGGAGGTGGAGGAATTTCTCGGATCCAAGGGAGAGGGGATTTGTGCTCTCGTTCTCGCGGCGGAAGGCGATGTGGCCGATAGAGACATCACGGTCTTTGGCACTCGAATTCTGATCCACGACTAATTGAGCGCAGCTGTTCGACCCTGGCCTAGGTGATCGGCTGGCTCGACGGTGAACCCATTATCTAACTAATCTTAGATTTCTGTTACAGTCAGACAACGGACGAGGTGCGCGAGGCCGCAGCATGAAAAACGAACTGGATTTGGACTACGACGTCGTTGTCGTGGGAGCGGGCGTTGCAGGGATCTATCAGATCAAATGCCTCTTGGACATGGGGGTTAAGGCCACGGTTCTTGAAGCTGACCCGGACCTCGGTGGCACTTGGTATAACAACCGTTACCCCGGGGCGCGTTTTGATTCCGAGAGCTACACCTATGGGTATTCATTTTCCCGTGAAGTGTTGGATGAGTGGCATTGGAAAGAAATGTTTTCCGGCCAGCCAGAAAACCTGAACTATTTGAACTACGTCGTCGACAAGTTTGACTTGCGTCAATACATGCAGTTCAACTGCCGAGTCCAATCAGCGGTCTTCGATGAGGACCACCAAGTCTGGAACGTAACGGTGTCCGATGGGCGTGAACTCAAATGCCGATTTCTTGTGCTGGCTTTGGGTTTGTTGTCTCAGCCCACCATGCCGCGTATTCCCGGTGTTGAGGACTTCGAAGGCCGTTCTTGGCATACCCACGGTTGGCCGCACGAAACCGTTGATCTCAGCGACCAGCGGGTTGGCATTATCGGCACCGGAGCTACAGCGATACAGGTAATTGGTGAAATTGCCGACAAAGTAGGCGAACTCACTGTATTTCAACGTCGACCAAATTGGGTTGCCCCGCTGAACAACAGCGAAATAAGCGCGGAACAAATGGCGGAGATTCGTGAACGCTATGACGAAATATTCGAAACCTGTGCTCGGACTCCGGGAGGCTTCGAACATGAACCCGACCGACGGGGCTTTTATGAGGTAACCCCTGAAGAGCGTTTCGAACTTTGGGACCGACTCTATGACCAGCCTGGGTTCAGTATTTGGTTAAGAAATTTCCGTGAAATCTTTACTGATGAAAAAGCAAATGCTGAGTTATCCGAGTACATGGCTGGCCGAATCCGCGGTCGCGTTCACGATCCAGTGGTAGCGGAGAAGCTCGTACCTAAAGACCATGGTTTTGGCGTTCAGCGCGTGCCGATGGAAACCAACTACCTCGAGGCCTACAACAGGGAGAATGTCCACCTTGTTGACATCAATGAGACGCCATTAGAGCGAGTGACTAAAAAAGGAATCCGCACAACTTCTCGGGATTACGAGTTTGACGTCATCGTGTATGCAACTGGATTTGACGCGATAACTGGATCGTTCGATCACATAAATATCCGAGGTCGCAACGATCTCACTCTTAGAGAAAAGTGGTTTGATAATCCCTCAACCTTCCTTGGCATGTTGGTGTCGGGCTTCCCGAATTTGCTAATGCCGTCAGGTCCCCAGAGTGGCTCGGCCTCAACGAATTACCCGCGAGGAATTGAAAACGGCGTGAACTGGTGCACCGACTTTTTCGAATACATGCAATCCCGCGACCTTAAATACTTCGAAGCGACAGAGGACGCCGAAAAACGGTGGACGGACCATGTTGTGAAGATGTATTCCGTGATGCTGATGAGAAAAGCCCAATCGTGGTTCACCGGCTATAACTCCAATGTGGATGGCCACGAGGCGGGCAAGGTCCGTTACCTGGTCTACAACGGTGGAACTCCCAAATATGTAGCGACGATCAACGACGTAGCCGCAAACGACTACGAAGGTATTCGCTTCGCCCTTGATTCCAGGGTGCTTGGCGGTGTCGTAGCTGCCGACTAAGTCCTGCAGGTACCAAACTCTAAGGATGTATCTCAGGTGCCGATGAAAGCGTCTTCAGATTTCGGACGCAATCGGGGCATAGATAGCGGCGATCGTAGACACTTTCGTTTCGTAGTCGACCGTAGTGGTCAGCCCAGATTTCATTCCAGAACACGCTGCCCATCTCGGCGTCTGTGTCTTCATCTGTCGTGCAAGAGAACGCGACTTGGCAAAGCTGGCAGCTAGCGAACCCAAGTTGATTCAACAGTTCGTGTCGAGTCCGCGGAATCGGATTAGCAGAGGGTGCTGCGAGATCGCGGTGACAGTTCAAATCAGTGTCGATTCGGATGAGTCCAATGCCGAGACGCAGGCCCACTTCAATCTGGCTTTCGCTGAATCCCTTTTCTCCTGTGCAGCACGCTAGGTACACGCGATCTGCTTGCAGTCGTTGAGCGCTTGTCTCACCTGCGACCGAAACAAATCTTTTGGTTGAAGGTCGAACCAAAGCAGTCACCAACTCAAAGTCTCCGCGCAACTCACCGCCAACGTGCCTGATGCCGACCAGATCCGGGCGGGGATCTCGGACAGTGTTGGGGACAGACGACACGACTCCGCAATTAAGACCCGATGCCATGGAAAGCCATGAACGCACGGAGTCTTGGAGTTCAGCCTCGCCCACCTTGGTCACCGTCAGATCCTTTCCTTCGGTAACTTCACGAGACGCTCATCGTGGCAGCGAGGAAAGAATGCGGGGCAAGTTTCACCGTCGGTCGAGGGCCATTTGACATTTCCCACGGAACCCGCTTCACAGCGTTTGGATCGGCCCAAGTGTTCTGCATTGTTGGATCCGAGTGATGGAGAATCTCAGCGGAGCGCATTTCGAGATGTGCGCCGGACAAATCGATTTGAAGTTCAACGCTCTCATCGACGGAACGATTTACAGCGTAGACATGCAACTCACGATCATCGTTGAGAATGGCCGCACCGTCGACCATCGCGACATTGCCAAAATCAGGTGAAGGTACTAGGGACCCGTCGTAGCCGATATGTAACGAAGCTCCGCTGCGTCGACCGACGAACATGGATAGCGCTTCGAAGATGGTCTGCCGTAACAGGTTGTCTCCCTCGGTGAGGACAGGAGCTATAACGTTTACGATTTGCGCGATGTTGGCGATCCTCACAACATCGGCATTTCGGATGAAGCTCATTAAGAACTGGGCGCATACGAGAGCGTCTTGGAGATCGTAAACCTCCTCCACCAAGTGGGCCGGGAACTTCCCATCGGCGGACATGCCGGACCTATTTCGTGTCCGATACCAGACGTTCCATTCATCGAAAGCGATAAAGGGCCGTCGCGACGATCGTCGTCGGCCGGCTACGTAGCGACACACGGCATCAATTTCCGCGATTTGTTGATCAATCGCCGCACCAGAGGTCAAAAATGCGGCGGTGTCACCTGAATAGTTGTCCAGATAACGGTGCGTGGAAAGGTAGTCAGCGAATCCGCCTACGGCTTCTAAGGCCTCTCGGTCCCAGCTGAGATAGGTCGGGTTATCGGGGAGCGAAGTGCCAGAGACAACTAACTCGATTGATGGATCAACCAGTTTCATCATGTGGGCAGCTTGACGGGCTTTAGTCCCGTACTCAGCTGCGGACATGTGTCCTATTTGCCAAGGGCCATCCATTTCGTTTCCGAGGCACCATAAGGGAACTCTCCCAGGAACTGAGTCGCTGTCCAATTGGCGTTGCTTGCCAATGTCAGTCGCCAACCGCCCATTGGAGTATTCGACCCAATCTGCTGCTTCCTCTGGTGTTCCTGTTCCCAGGTTTACGGCGAACATTGGGGACCATCCGGTTCGTTCGCACAAACTCAGAAACTCGTTAGTGCCGAACGTGTTTGGTTCTATCGTCCCCCAGGCCAGCTCACGACGCGTCGGTCTCATATCGACCGGCCCGACTCCATCTCGCCAGTGATAATTAGAAACAAAGTTCCCGCCTGGATATCTCATCACGGTGAACTCAAGTTCAGCTAAAGCTGCCAATACATCTGTTCGGCACCCGTGTTCATCCGCGTGAATCGAAGAGGGATCAAATACACCTTCATATACTGCTCGCCCCATGTGCTCTAGAAAGCCTCCGAAAATTCGGGGGTCAACTGGGCCAGCGCGGTGATGGGGGTGGAGATTAAACGTGACTTTGCTCACGACGTGAGCGTAGTAAGCAAACCGAACGCAGGGATTGCACTGGCTGTCTCTAGGAGAAGTAGATCAAGTCTGACTTGAGTCGAAACCGCGGACTCGACCATTCTTCGACGTCAGACCTGGAGGACATGAGACCTTCGACCAAGGCTCTAACCGCTGTTCCTGATTAACGCCCCCGCCCTAACAAGTTGGTCACATCTCACCGCTGCCAATGGCGGCTCGCATGGCGTGCTCGGCATGTTCCCCGTGCGTGAGAACTCCTGCAGCGCTCAACGCAAACAGTGCCGCGGCGAACAGCGCGGCGCTCACCACCACGACCCGCGCTGATCGGGGACCGGTTTCGGGATTGTGGATTGAAGGCAAAGTATCGACCGTGGTGACGTAAATAAATGTGCCAGCCGAAAACAGGAGGACGATCCCCACCAATGACCCGCTGGCATTATCTAGAACGAAGTAAGCGGTGATCGCACCAGCAGGTGTAGCTAACGCGAACAGCAGCAAGCCACCCCATAGCGACGTAGAAGTCGCATTTTCGTGGGACGAGAATACGCCCAGGCTCAGAGCGGCTGGCACTCGGTGAACTAAAACGCCGAATGCAACCAGTATCGAAATCGATGTTTCACCAGATGCTGTTGCCGCTCCAATAGCTAGACCATCGCCTATTGCGTGCATCGAGAGGCCTACGGCCATTACCAAGCCGGAGTTTGGGTGATGAACATGGCCGTGGCCATGACCCGCCTGGTGATCGTGGTGCTCTTCGTGAATGGCATGGCTGAGTCCCATACCCTCCAAAACGAGCATGAAAATAAACCCAGCTGCTACCGCTGTGCCCAACGTCAATGGACTGTAAGCGAGGCCGTCAGCGCCCGACACCATGTGAAAGCCCTCAGGAAGAACCACGAGTAGCGCCGAACCCAACAACAAACCAGACGCGATCGCCGTCAAGCGCTGCAAGTTGCCTTCGGTAAGTCGATCTGCCGTTAGCAGCCCGACTCCGCTTGCTGTGATTGATGTGAGGATTATCAGGGCCGACAAGCCGGTCAGGATCACGGTGGGATCCTAATAGGAATGATTCCTATGTTCGACTTCCGACAAACATAGGGTGACATGTCTTGGAATTCTTGAACGCGCAAGCGTGTTGAGAGCGTCTTTGTGTGCTCTATTCTTCTGAGATGGGAAACTCAGTCGAGTCGAACCTCGATGAAAAATCGCTAGAAAAGTTCAACCTGCTGGCCAGTTCGCGCAGAAGCGTTCGAAGCTTCGAACCCGGTGAACGCATACCCAGAACAACGCTAGAGCAAATCGCCGAAGCGGGCCGTTGGGCACCATCAGGAGCGAACTCGCAACCCTGGGAGATTTGTGTAATAGAAGAGCCCGACAGGGTCCGTGAAGTTGCATCGGTGATGGCGAGTCAAGCCGACAGGCTCAACGAACACTGCAAAGGATTTCCACATGTCCACAAGAAGCATTGGGTTCATGATTCTGTAGCGCTCATGGTCGTATTTGTTGACTCGCGTTGGGCCGACACCTACCCCACTGCACTTGAAGCACAGCTTGACGAAACGGAATACAAAGAAAACCGTCTGAATATTCTCTTGGTCTCAGTTGGCGCGGCAATCCAAAACCTGCAGCTGGCAACTACGGCCGTAGGACTCACTTCGGCGTGGCTCTCTGGAGGAGGAGAGCCACAAACGTCCCGGGCGTTGCAGCATCTTCTAGGGTTTCCGGCTACTCACACCCCGTATGGAATCGTGCCCATTGGTTGGCCTAGGAGGCGAGCCGAAAGTCGCTGGCGACGACCAATTGAGGAAATCGTTCATTGGAACGAAGCTGTAGAGACGAACCTGCGAAGTCGACAAGACATAGATCATTACATTGAGAAGGAACGCCGTCACTCAATCTACAAAGACGCTGAATCCCGAGACAGGCACCTCACCGAGCAGATCCCTAACGACGAAGAAATCGACCCAGTCGACGACGGAAATCAATAGAACGCTCTTCTCGAACAGCATCCCGCTCACGCAGTTCAGCCAACGAGCCACAACCGCAGTCGTCAGCCTCAGGATTACCGAGGTGGCGGTGTGCGCAACCAAGTCGATGGTCAAGAAACACTACGCACTCGTAGGCTTGGCCGTTCGCCCCGATCCGCAAATAACGTTGTGCGCCTCCAGCGAAGCGACGATCAAATTTCATATTCCGATGCTAGTCATCGAACCATGGCCGCTCCTTCGGAGACGATCGTCTGTCGAGTGTTAGCTCGGTGTCGTTGTGCAACAGTGTTGCTTCGCATGTCGACGACCGAGGAGGAATGACATGTCACTCGTAATGATGAAAGGCTCCTACACCCAGCAAGGCTGGCAGGGGGTTGCCAAAGAGGGATTCCAATCTCGAGAAGACACCATTCGGGCCCAGGTGCAAGCCATGGGTGGAGAGCTTATTGGTCTGTACTTCTCAACGAACGCAGACTGGGATTGGATGGTGATCGCAGACGGCTCCGACGTCGACCTCATAGCCCAAAAACTTCAGATCATGGCAAGCGGGGCATATGGATGGGTGACAGCCGATGTTGTTGTCACCGCGGCCACAGCCGACTCCCAAACCGCTCCGGTTCACCGAACTCCAGGCCAATAATGCCCACCCGCCGACAATGGCCGCTCCTTTGGGGGCGGTCTATTGTCGTTTCGGGAAAGACCCCGCGGTCGCAGTTATCGGCTGACTGATCAAGGTTCCAGTCCAAATTCCAAACCATCGAGAGCGGCGCACATTTCTGGTCTTTTTGATTGCCTCTCGGTGAACGGCTTGACTATGGACAGTATTCCAGGAAAGGAAACATTGTGATTACTGTTGCCACTCGTTGGGAAGGTACCCCTCAAGCCATTCACGCTGTTGAAGCGGGTTCGCGAGCCGCAAAGCCTCAACACGAAGAATGGGGGGCGAAGAATCCCCGTCTGATGCGCCCAGTGACGGGAACCGGTGGGATGGAAGTCGCGCTGTATATCTGCGACTTCGAGTCAATGGAAGCGTACGGACGCTTCTGGGATCAGGTCTCTGGGAGCGATTGGTTCGTTCAGTTACAGAAAGATGTAGCAGAGGCGCACCCGCAACTCCGCATGGCTGACCAAGTCGTCATGTATGACGCGATCGCCGACTGAACCAAGTAGGCAGACCCTGTTGTGGGGTGTGTGGTCATGGCCCTGTTTTTCTTGTGCTAGAACAACTGTTGGTCGGTTGACCAGGACTTCGGTCCACCATCATTATCAACTCAAGACGAAACCAAACTTGGGAACACAGAAGCGCAAGCGGAAGTGGGAACACAGAAGTAGGAACACAGAAGCGCAAGCGGAAGTGGGAACACAGAAGTAGGAACACAGAAGCGAGAGCGGAAGTGGAGTCGGCCCGTAAGGGTCTGGCAGAGCGGGTGAGGGGAAATCTTGTACTGGCAACGAATGGGGTAAACCGATTCGGAAGCTTCTGGGATAGGCCCCCTTCGGGGGGTCTTTCCGCGTCTAGACAACCCTCGTCCTTCCTCGGGCCGTAGCGGCCCGCGAAACAACACGTCCAGTTGCATGCGGACGAAATACAAGAGTCTGACTTAGAAGGGATCAAACTCGGTTGTGAGGTCCGGCGGCTCAGACGAGAGCCGCCGATTTGCCGAGAGTTAGATCACCCGAACGTTCTGGGCTTCATCGCCCTTGCGGCCTTCACCAATCTCAAATTCGACTGCTTGACCCTCTTCAAGGGAGCGGTAGCCCGATCCTTCGATATTTGAGTAGTGGACGAAGACATCAGCTCCGTCTTCCCGAGATATAAATCCAAAGCCCTTCTGAGAGTTGAAGAACTTCACGGTTCCTTGCGCCATTGGGAGGCCTCAATTTCTTTCTGTACGAGTACACGTTAATTTCGTACCCCCTTGACCTTAGGGGTCTGAAAGCAAGAAAAGAATGCCAGCGCAAAAATTCTTGCCGTATCTACCAAACTTTTGCCCAGGTCATTTGGTTCGCGACCAGTCAGCCATCAGATTTGAAAGCCTCGTAGAGGGCTGTGAGCCATGGTTTTACTGGCTTCGATGCTTCGTTGTGGGGTGTGTGGTCATGGCCCTGTTTTTCTTGTGCTAGAACAACTGTTGGTCGGTTGACCAGGACTTCGGTCCACCATCATTATCAACTCAAGACGAAACCAAACTTGGGAACACAGAAGCGCAAGCGGAAGTGGGAACACAGAAGTAGGAACACAGAAGCGCAAGCGGAAGTGGGAACACAGAAGTAGGAACACAGAAGCGAGAGCGGAAGTGGAGTCGGCCCGTAAGGGTCTGGCAGAGCGGGTGAGGGGAAATCTTGTACTGGCAACGAATGGGGTAAACCGATTCGGAAGCTTCTGGGATAGGCCCCCTTCGGGGGGTCTTTCCGCGTCTAGACAAAGTTCAGTTAGTTCTCAGGGTCGGGGACCCCAGGGCGCTGCCTGCATCAACTGAATCTCTTGTCGTTCCAAAAGCGGACGCAGCTGATTAGCGAAAGCCATAAAGGTGTCATCCGCGTACAGGTTCCTCCAAAAATCTCGACGTTCGGCGTCGCTGCCGAAACGCCAAATATGAATCAACTGGTGCAGCGGACCGGTATCTGAAACGAAATACCCAACAAGAAACTTTGAGTGGCCGCCGGCCTCAAGAGCGGGCCACCCCTCGTTGGAATATAACTCCAGGACCTTCCCCATCTGGCCAACGCTCACGTCGTAGGTTCGGCGCTCGTAAAGCTCTAAGTCGTTCACGTTGGAATCCTACTTTGGTTCTCCTGAACCCACCCTGGTGGCTTACGTCCTAACTCTCTACCTCGAAAAAGGTGGATAGCGCCAGAGATGGAATATGTCCTTACGCGAAGGGAAACAGAGGCTCTCAAGCTCTTATTCGTTTCCAGGCTCCGTTTGCGAGGCTGGTCTAGAGTCCCGAAGCAATAGCGGTCGAGCGCAACATCGGAGTGAACCCAGTGATTGTTGAGGACTACAAGCAAATATTCGAGGAGGCCACGACTCGCATCGCTGACCTCGCGTCCGGAGACGGCAACTTACCCATCCCTCATATATCGGGTTGGACAATGTCAGATGCGGTAATCCATGCGGGACTTGTGTTTTCGTTTGTAACTAAATCGGTTAAGCAAGGTTCCCCCATAGCCGACGGGGGAGTCGCTCGATGGGCCAACGATCAAAGCAACCACCCCCAGACCAGCCAGCTTTCTGACTGGTTTCGCGCAGCCGCCCAGGAAATGGCCGAAGTTGTCTGGGAACATGAACCCCGCGATGAAGTTTGGACCTCAAGCGAGTTCAACAAGCAAGCCCTGTTTTGGATGCGCCGCATGACTCACGAAGCCACCGTGCATCGTTGGGACATAGAAACCGCGACCGGGGACAACACTGCAATAGGTGGGGCGATAGCAGTTGATGGCATCGACGAGTTCTATGACTTCTTTGTGGCTGAGCGATTCCCTACGGCCTTCGCTGGGATTGGGACGGTACATCTTCATGCCATTGACGCCCCAGGCGAGTGGATGATTACACGACATGAGAACGGCATCGATGTCGAGAGCGCACATGGGAAAGGAGATGTCGCGGCTCGCGGCCCAGCGGGCGATCTTTTGTTGTTCGTCTGGAATCGTGTAAACCACACGACACTCGAAACCTTTGGAGATACCGACTTACTCGATGAACATCAGCTTGCCTTTCAAATCTGATGCTCGCCGGTGTGGTCAACTAGAAGCACTGGAGGCCAATTATGAGATCGACAACAGGGGCAGAGTTGTTGTGTCAGCAGCTCATCGATGCCGAGTTTGGCAAAACCGGACGCCGTTCGTTTTTTGAATACCGAGAAACTGGATTGAGTCGTCTCACCGATGGCGAATACCGAGCCCAAGTAATGCGAGCCACAGATGTGATGGAAAGCACTGGATGGCATTATCACGAATGTGACCTCCAGTTCGTATATGTCCTCAACGGTTGGGTAGACCTCGAGTTTGAAGGCGGCCGCACTGAACGAGCGTCGGCTGGCGCAGCACTATCAATCCCGCCGGGAATGGTTCACAACGAAATTCGCTGCTCATCGGACTTCGAAGCCTTAGAAGTTGTTGCTCCAGCAGAATTGGGGACCGTGCCATGCGACCCACCCAAATAGGCGCGGTCTAGGTCAGCGCAGCCGCAGCTGCGTCAATTGCGTGGCGAGCGACGTTTACCATTTGATCAACGTGATCTTCGGTCGCCACAAAGGGTGGCCCGAACATGACGGCGTCATCGAAACTTCCCGATCCCGACGGGTAAACCCACACACCATTTTCGAGAGCGATGCCCGCAACCTGATCAGCGAAAGCGGCTGAACGGGGGAACGGAGCGCCACTATCACGATCGGCGACCAATCCCAGGCCCTGTAAGAGTCCTCTGCCTCTGACCTCTTCTACGTTGGGATGTTCCCCGAACTCAGCGTCCAGTCGGTCTCTCAGAAAAGTTCCCATGATTTCTGCACGTTCCACGAGATTTTCTTCGCGAAGGATCTGCAAAACTTTTCTCGATACGGCACAACAAAGGTCGTGCCCAGCGAAGGTGTAGAACATCAACGCTAGATCGGTGTTGCCGATCGGTTCGACGACGTCGGCGCGGGTGTATACGCCACCTATTGGCACATACCCACCACCCAGCCCTTTGCCAGCGGCGATGATGTCAGGCGTAAAATCGAGGGCTTCGTGACCCATCTTGGTACCTAGGCGTCCGAAACCAGTCATCACCTCGTCGGCGATCACCAAAATGTCGTGACGTGCACAGATCTCAGAGACTGTGGGCCAGTAATCATCAGGCGGAACATAAGCCCCCGCCGCCGCCCCGATAACCGGTTCTCCCACGAACGCGCTAATGGTGTGAGCGCCCTCTATCTCAATAATTTTTTCGAGTTGTTCGGGGTCATGGTGGCTGGTCTTGGGCATGGCGGGAAGAGTCAACTCCAGGCCCTTGCGACGTCGATCATGTGAACCCACCGCCAGCGCTCCAATAGTCGCTCCGTGGTAGGACACATCCCGCCCGATGACTTTGTGGCGCTCATGTCGCCCGCACGCGACATGATGCAGCTGAGCGACGCGTATCGCCGCGTCGATTGACTCTGAACCCCCACTGACAAAGACACACCGCCAAGACGGATCCGGGAGCCAATTGTCAGAAACCTCGTCGACTAAGGCAACCCGAGATTCGGTGGCGAATAGAGGAACCACGTAATCCAGCTGCTCCAACGCCTTTGCAGCTACCTCGGCGATTTCGGGGCGGCCGTGACCAATGTTGGTGACAATAGCGCCGCCCCCTGCGTCCAATATCCGTTGTCCGCTGGCTGCCTCTAGCCAAACGCCGTCGCCCTTGGTAATCAGCATTGGTTGGGCGCCCGGAATGAGAGGAAAACGAGATGTATCCATAAGTAAAGAGTACGCATATCCCCAGGTTCGGGTCGGGGTCATGGTTCACTAAAAGTGTGCGCTATCTAACACGGCCGCTCGTTGCAGCGCTTGTTGCCCTGTTTATTTTGGCGGCTGGCGGAGGCTGGATCGAATTGTTGATCGGGGCAGCGCTGTTCGTGCTTATCGATCTTGGGTCTTGGCGGATCGTTAAACGTCGCAGTAGGTCATAGCTGCCACAAAGACAAGGGAAATCACATGTCGCTTGATCATTTCGCGAGTTGGGCGCAAATTGCCGAAGCCGTAATTTTATCTCTGTCGATCGTGTTCATCGGTGCCGAAGCCCGTCAGACCTTGCAGCACAGTCGCACCCAGTTTGGACACGGACTCACTGATCGACTGTACGACCGGTATTTCACTATCGCTCGCGATCCGAATTTCAGCCAGTTCTTGATCAAGGACTGGTCCGAAGGTGAGCTTGAGGGCGAAGAGTACTTTCGAGCCCTAAACCTTCTCGGCGCAGACCTCATTGACCTCTTTGATACATACGACGCATGGAAAGAGGGCCTCGTCGGAAGAGTCCACTTGGACATGCGAATGCAGCTCATCAAGTTGGGTGCGTTCTTATCGCCTGTCGGACGAGCGACATGGGACCACTGGCGATTCACGCGCGACCATGAATTCCGGGAATGGTTCGAAACTGAGGTCTATGGAGCACCTATAGGTAACGGGGCCTCAGATGGAGATGATGAGCAGGACCTCAATCTTGTGCGAGATCGGGAACCCGAATAAGAAGTTCCCAGGGTTCTTCTCGCTATAGGACAGCCACCGCCACTCCTACAATGATCCCGACTACCAGGACCAAGATGCCAACTGACACGATCAGGATTTGGAGTATCTGTCCCACAGACCCAGAAGATACCGAACTCAACGCCGCTGAAGAACTCAGCGACTAATGCCCGAAACTCGGTCATTGCTGACCGACTCGCCTGATTAGACCGCCGCTCTCGGTTTCTTGTTACTGTTTGTCACTTCCAGGCCCTTCATAGCGGTGGAGTCACGCCGTTTTCTAGACCTGGGCTAACAAGGAGCCGGCAAATGCGAGCAGTAGTGTGCAGCCAATTCGGGCCGCCTGAGGACCTCTCTGTGGTCGAACTGGCCGACCCCGACCCTGGACCCGGTGAGGTTCTAATTCAAGTCGAAGCGGCGTCGGTTACCTTTCCCGACACGTTGATGTTGGAGGACAAGTACCAATTCAAAGCCGATTTGCCGTACGTGCCAGGGGGAGAGGTCGCCGGCACCGTAGCCGCCCTAGGTGACGACGTCGATGCCGTCGACGTTGGGTCAAGGGTGTTGTGTCCGCTTGGCTCGACCGGAGGATATGCGGAGCTCGCCGTCGCTCAAGCTTCAGCTGTGCGGTTACTTCCCGACGAAGTTGAGTTCGCGGATTCGACGGGATTGCTATATGCACACGGGACCACCTATTACGGCCTCAAGCATCGTGGCAGTCTGCAAGAGGGCGAAACTCTTTTGGTTCTTGGTGCGGGCGGGCATGTCGGGCTGTCGGCAGTTGAACTCGGCAAGTTGATGGGCGCACGAGTAATTGCTGCTGCTTCGACCGAAGAAAAGCTCGATCTTTGTCGAGAGAGAGGGGCTGACGAAACCATCAACTATTCAGATGAGGATCTCAAGGAACGATCGAAAGAACTCACAGGTGGTGCTGGCGTAGACGTGGTGTACGACGTGGTCGGCGGTGATTATGCCGAGCAGGCCCTGCGAGCAATCGGTTGGAGCGGGCGTTTCCTGGTGATTGGCTTCACCGCGGGGATTCCTTCTATTCCACTTAACTTGACGCTTCTAAAAAGCTGTCAGATCGTCGGAGTCTTTTACGGAGCGATGACTGCTCGAGAGCCTGATTTGGCTAACGAAATAGCCGAAGACCTTCTTACCTGGGTCGCTAACGGGCGACTTCGACCACATATTTCTGCGAGATACGGGCTTGATGGTGCTTCCGAAGCGCTCAGGAGCCTGATAGATCGAAAGGCCATCGGTAAGGTCGTCATTGAGCCCTAACGTTGAGCCCACGACGAGGAGCGGATTTGTGAAATCTTTAGCGAAGTGTCAACCGACGATAAAACGTTGATGAGTTCCTTGAGAGACCACGGTGTCTCCGTGACTTACCTTCACGTTGAACACGAGTCGTTTTCGGTCGATTTCAGCTAACTCTGCATCAATCACGACGTTCTCGCCCGCTGACACCGCAGCTTCATGACTCACGCATACGTGAATTCCGACAGTGGTCTGTCCATCATCGAGATGAGGTTGGACACCGAACAAGCAGGTGCCTTCGATAAGCCGGACCATGTCGGGCGTGGATAAAACCTTGTTGGGTAAATGTGGAGGCGACATTTCCTCTGTTACTTCAACTGTGTCGCTGGAAACGAAGCCGACGTGGAGTTCACTCATGATTGGGAGACTAGTACCCGCCAAGATTTTGTGATTGCAGAAATCGTTGGGGCGTGTCCACCAACATTGTTTCTATTTGTGCGGCAGTGACACCTGCCTCCAATAGGGCGGGTATGACATCTTTGCTGATGTGCAAATAGTGCCAATTCGGTAGTGGGGCAAGCGGTACCTCACCTTCAATCCAATCGATGTAACAGGACGCGTCGTGGCTCAGGACCAGTTGATCTGCGTGGCCTCGTCGGCAGAGCTCGGCGACAACTTCCACTCGTTGCTCTGTTGTGAGGTAACCATCGATCCCAAATCTGTCCATCCCGAGGACGCTGCCAGCATCAAGGAGCTGTTGAAGGTAACCGAGATCTTGGGTATCTCCGCAGTGCCCGATCACCACCCGAGTGAGGTCGACGCCCTCTTCGGTGAAGATCTGTTGCTGGTCAAGCCCCCGTTTCAATTCGGCGTTGGTATGAGTTGTGATGGGGCATCCTGTTTCTCGGTGGGCTTGTGCACATGCGCGAAGGACTCGCTCAACGTCGGGGGTGAGACCTGGTTTGTCGGTCGCGCATTTGATGACCCCAGCCTTGACTCCGGTATCGGCGAAACCGTCAACGATGTCTTGGACAAAGTGCGTAGTGAGGGCGTCAACGTTGTCAGAGGTGCGTCGCCGGTAGTAGTGGGGGAGTTCGTTGAATGTGTACAGGCCTGTAGCACAGACGATGTTGAGATCAATTCTGTTCGCCACGGCTTGGATTCGCGGGATATAACGGCCTAGACCAATCGCTGTGGGGTCAACAATGGTTTCGATTCCGTTCTCTTTTAGCTCCGTGAGGCGATCGACTGCGTCGTCTATTCGCGCTTGTTCGTCTCCCCACTCCTGGGGGTAGTTCTGCTGAATCTCGGTGGATACAACGAAAACATGTTCATGCATGAGTACGCGACCCAACTGTGAGGGTGAAATCGGTCCGGTCGCTGTTTCAATGATGGATTTCATGCGCTTACTGTTTCATCTGCAGCGGTCAGCGTGAAGGACGAACCGTCGGCTTGCAACTCAATCCGCGTTTCGCCCCCAACCGCAACGCAAGAACTCACTGTTTGATCACCGCTGGTCAGAATCCATTCGCCATCGGCAGGTAGACGTCGAATGTTCATCGACGTTTTGACACCGTTCATGGCGCTATTGCACGGGTCAACCGCTAGATGTAACGAGCCCTCCTCCCAATGGGCTTGACTCATAGCGAATCGAGGGAAGTCGACCCCCTCAACACAAGGTTGAGAGTGCTTCTCCAAATTCGGTGTATGGAAGATCTGAGCCCACGCTCCCGGCTGGCAGACCCAACCCGCCATCACTCGCGCATTGAACTGGCCTCGAGGGTGCGGTTCGTTGAGACCGAAGCCAAACGTGAACTCCCCGGAGTCTGGGTCCAAAGATGGTTCGAACAAGGTGTCGCATGCTTCCCACAGCTTGCGTTTCACTTTTCCATCTGCGAACTCTCCGGTGAACCACGCCAACATCAAACCGTCGCGGAAGTCGGTGAGACCGACATCCCCATCTCCTAACAGACCCAGGGCCGCGGCACCGAACTTCCAAGCAGTTTCGGCTACCTCTCTGCGCTGAGGAGCGAGATACCAAGTTGGGGCGATAAGACCGAGGGGAGATTGGAGATGTTCGTCAACGACAGGGTCGTAGTAAAGGTCCATAGCGACCGCTTCATCTCCATTCCAGCTGATGTAGTTCTCCGCCGCGTACTCCCACCAGTGGTCAAAAGCGCTGTGATGGTGCGTATCTAGAAGCAAATCGTGGAGTCTCAGACCGAGACCGGCACCGGCCAGTCAGTACGGCCATATCTTTGTGTTTTCACAATGGCAACCCATTTGCCGTTCCTGCCATTGTTCAGCGAGTTGCCCCATCACACTGGAATGCGTCCAAGTAAACGAGTCTTTGCCATCACGGATCATCTCAAACGGGTTGTTCCACTTAGGATCGTTTGACACGTAGCGATGAAGGCCGAGTAGCAACCCGAAGAACCCCTTAAAGAAGAGCATCCCATCCGCCGCTACAGGATCCATTTGGATCCCGTACGGGTCGATTCCGTTGGCGGTCCATCCCGGTACGTCATAGTTGCCCCACAAAGCCTCTGGAATTAGAGGCCGGTACCGGTCGGGATAGCTGTTGCGGTCCGGATCGTCTCCGAACTGAGTCATCCAATCCTCGGCCGCCCACCAAGAGGTGTGACGTTCGACAAGTTCGTCCAGTATGCGGCTATACACCTCGCTCCACGCGGGTGTGCGGTCGCTCATCAGCGCCACCGCGTACGAGGAGTCGATGAGGTCGAACCTATGGAAGGACGTCATCGGAGGCCCAGAAATGTTGTCCCAGTGAGCGTGAGGGTGACCATCTCGGTCCCAGTTATCTGACGTGGTTGCTTTGCGATACAGATAACGGAGCCAACCGAGTGAACGTTTATCTAGAGCCTCGAATGTCCTAGTCGTCATTATCTGGCCTCGGGATCGAACCATCAGAGGCCAATAGTGCCAAGTGATGTCGTTTGATTTCTGGAGTTTGTCCTTGGACCAGCAAGAAAAGTGCTTCCCTTGCTAGTCGCTGTGCCTGTTGTTCAATGAATAATGCCGAGCCCCCGGTGTTCGCGACGAGAGCTGAGGTAGCGCGTACACAAAGGTCACCCAAACGTGCGCGGGCCTCCGGTAGTCGCTCCACCGGAGCGACATTAATCGCTTCCCTAGCTTCCGCTAGTTGGGTGTCCAAGGGACTGGGCCCTAACAAACGTGTTGCGCGCGCGGTCACTCCGAGGGGGTTAGAACCATTGGAACGCAGGCCTCTCCGGTATCGCTCCCTCCAGTCGCTTAGCTGCTCCATGGAAGTGACGCATCGTCTAGCCACAGGGTGCTCAGCGAAAGACAATTCGACAGTGACCGCAGAATCGATTGCGGCGAGTGAGAGCCTCCGACTTTTTAACGTCGCGCAATCTTTGGCGTCGACCATGGCCCAGACAATCATGTCGCCGCTACGAGCGGCGGTGAGGACTACATCTATGTGACCCCATCCGGTAACAAAGGGCGCAGTGCCCGAAAAGAGCCACCCATCGTCGCAGGGATGTGCTTCAAGTATCGGGGGTCCAGGTCGATTCAAGTGAGCGAATGCGACTCCGCCTTGGGCACCACCTGTCGCCAGGAGCGATGCCCACTCTTCGCGCATTGGGCCTGTCGTCTCAGCCGCGGCCCGGCTAGGTCCGGCATGTTGAGCCCAGACGAAGCTTGTAGTGAGGCACCCGCCTGCTAATGCTTCGTGAACTGCCCATTGAGTTTCAGGTGACGCACCTAAGCCTCCGACCTCCGTCGGCGAGAACAATCCGTGAAAGCCGGCATCACGAATGAGCCCCAGTTGCTTCGCAGGTACCTGGCCCCCGACGTCCACGTCGAGCGCATTTGGGAAAAGTTCGCCGTCAGCGAGCTCTATGGCCCTGGAAACGACTTCCTCATCAATTGTGTTCATTCGTTTTCAAACAGTTCGTAAATAACCGGTGAGTAAAGATGACCCATACCGATTTCAATAATTTCAGAGAAACGGTCGCGAACTAGATGTGCACCTCGGGCGTTCACCCCGACCTGGTCAGCAAGTTCGATCGCGTAATCAAGATCCTTTTTGGAGTACGTCGTGGGAAATCGGTCGGCGGGATAGTCACCGCTCGTCATAAATGATCCATGGCGTCGAAGGGCAAAACTGTCAGCGGACCCTTGACCTAGTAGATCGAACACCTGGTCGCGCGAAACGCCGGAGCGCGTAGCGATCGCCATCGCCTCGGCGAGGGCAGACACGTTTTGAAATAGCACCATATTGTTCATCAACTTCATGACGGTTCCTGTGCCTACAGGGCCACAGTATGCAACGTCTGAGCCCATATAACCCAGCCACGGAGCTATCAGGTCGAAGACCTCTCGAGATCCGCCTACGGTGATCGAAAGGGTTCCTGCTTTAGCGTTTGGCACCCCCCGAGCTACTGGAGCGTCAGCGAAAAGAGCGCCCTTTAGCTCAAGAACCTCTGCCACTTCGCGGTTCACGCGCGCCGTCGCGGTTGTGCAGTCAACTACGACCTGGCCCGCTCGGGCGTGATCGCAGACACCTCCATCCCCAAGACATACCGCTCTTGTCTCGTCTTCCCCCGGCACACAAACAAAGACGATGTCAGCGCGACAAGCATCTCCAAGATCCCGCGCTGCGACAGCTCCTGCCGCGACTGCTTCTTGAATCTTGTTTACATCAAGGTCGTAGGCGAGCGTCGAAACCGGCGACTGTTGAGCCAAATTGGCGCACATAGCTCCGCCCATAGCTCCCAACCCAATGAAAGAAACAAGTTCGACAGACGAATCCGACATGTGGGAATTGTCCCTCACAACAACAACAACATGGTGTAGCCAGACGAAATGAAAAACCATTCTTGTGGCGAGAAATAGGGAAAATCGAAACCACAGCACAATGAATCCAATTACCTAGAGGGAACACATCGCTACGAGCCTCGTAGCGAAAGAGATAGCTTGGCTAGGTAGAACCTTTCAGATCTTGGGATTTGGCTATGACTCTTAGTTCCGACGAACAGACTTTCTCCGACGCAATCGAAGTAGCGAATATTCCGACGCTTCTGATGGTGCTCGTACAGCTCACCGGCGAACTTGAATGGCTCGACGCTCCCTACGCTCCGAAACGGCAACCAGGACTTGGAGATAACGACAGCGGAGGCCTTGCCATACAACATCAACGCGAGGTTCGAGAAGCTGCACTCGAAGCAATCTTGGCTTGGCGTGCGGGACGAGCAATAGCGATTCCGGAGCCTGATGACGAACTCATTGTCCGCATGCTCAGCGTTTCGATGGCCGAATCGGTCCCGCCTGAATATGGTCAGTTCACGTCTGCGCAACTGGGTCAGGTGCAGTTTTTGGATCACGAACCTGTGAGGACGTCAGACGAGTTCAAAGTACTTGTCATTGGTGCTGGCGTTTCAGGTTTATGCGCGGCCATCAACCTGCAGATGCTTGGTATCAACTTTGAAGTAGTGGAACGAAACCCAACTGTTGGCGGTGTTTGGTGGGAAAATCAGTATCCGGGAGCTGGCGTAGATACTCCCAACCACCTGTACTCCTACTCGTTCGCTCCTTTCGACTGGAAAAAATACTTTTGCCTTCGTGATGAGTTGCATGCCTATCTCGAACACGTCTGCGACAGCTTTGACGTGCGCGACAACATTCGCTTCGAGACAGGCGTTGAACGGATCGAGTATCAAGATTCGAAACAGACGTGGCTAGCGACACTTCGCCTTCCCGATGGCACGGTGGAGGAGACTGAGGCGAACATCGTTATCAGCGCTGCAGGAATCTTTAACCCACCAGTTACGCCGGACATTGACGGGCTCGAGAATTGGGAAGGCGAAAAGTGGCACACAGCACGTTGGCCTGATGACGTCGATTTAGCAGGCAAGCGGGTCGCGATCATCGGTAACGGCGCGAGTTGCATGCAAATCGGCCCCGAAATTCAAGATGATGTCGAATCGCTCACTATCTTTCAAAAATCCGTTCACTGGGCAGCGCCCTTCGAGCAGTTCCGAAAAGAAGTCCCCGAGCCGATACGTGTTCTTCTGCGCGAAATGCCTCTCTACCGAAATTGGTACCGCGTTCGACTGGGATGGACCTTTAACGACCGCCTTCATTCGGCGCTACAAAAGGACCCGAACTGGGAACACCCTGAACGATCCCTTAACGCCCAAAATGACTCGCATAGGGCCTATTTCACTCAATACGTTGTAGACGAACTAGGGGACAAAGCGCCTGAACTTCTCGAGCGCGTGCTCCCCACTTACCCGCCCTTCGGTAAACGAATGCTCATGGATAACGGGTGGTACCGAATGCTCCGAAACCCGAAGGTCAACTTGGTAGATGACCACATAATGAAAGTTGAGCAGGATCGACTGCTGACCGAAGATGGGAGTGAGCACGAGGCTGACGTTCTCGTGTTGGCGACGGGGTTCGACGTGCTCAACTTCATCACAACATATGAAGCTGTTGGGCGTTCTGGCAAGTTATTGACAGACCAATGGGAGAAAGACAACGCCAAAGCTTATCTAGGCACTGTTGTGCCCGACTTCCCTAACTTATTCACTTTGTATGGGCCGAATCTTCAACCCGGCCATGGCGGCAGCCTCATCTTCGTTGTCGAAATGCAGGTCAGATACATCATGGACATGATCCAAAAAATGCTTCGGAATGAAATTGGTGCAGTAGAGATCCGCAGAGAAGTTCACGACGAGTACAACGACGAGGTTGATCGGGCCCACGAACAAATGGTTTGGAAACATCCCGGAATGACTTCGTACTACCGAAACGAGCGCGAACGAATTGTTGTGAATTCACCTTGGAGGAACGTCGATTTCTACGAGATGACGCGAGAAGTCGATCTAGAAGAATATTTGGCTGAACCGTTACGCGAGCTAATCGCCGATTAGCCGTTCAATTCGCTGCGGATTGCAGTGAGCACGGTTTCAATCTCACCTTCATCGACATCAAGGTGCAGAACCATTCGACTTCGCTTTCCTAACCAGCGTGTCTGGACGCCCCGACGCAGTAGACCCTGCTCGAGGCCGGACGCGTCGGTAGTGGTACGAACGAAGACCATGTTCGTGTTCTGAGATTCGAGTTCAATCCCGTCAATAGCGTTTAAGCCTTCCGCCAGGAGTTGAGCGTTTCTGTGATCATCGGCGAGGCGTTCGATGTGGTTGTCGATTGCATGCCGGCCCGCCGCCGCAATTATCCCTACTTGACGCATTGCGCCACCCAACATTTTACGCCACTTCCGTGCCTCCGTAATCAGAGGAGCAGAACCAACGAGCACTGAGCCAACAGGCGCGCCGAGTCCTTTGGAAAGGCAAACGGAGACCGTATCGAACGGCGCAGCGATATCTATTGGAGCGACCCCCAGAGCTATCGACGCATTCCAGAGTCGGGCTCCGTCAAGGTGGTAGCCGAGACCATGTTGATCTGCTAATTCGCGGCCCGCACAAAGATCTTCGAGCCCTATCACTCTTCCGTCGGTTGTGTTTTCTATGCACAGCAATCGAGTGCGCGCAAAATGTGTGTCGTCCGGTTTGATCGCGAGCTTCGCTAGATCAAGGTCCAGCATCCCTGAACTCAGCATCGGAACGGTTTGGGGTTGGATGCTGCCAAGTACGGCGGCGCCGCCACCCTCGAACATATATGTGTGAGCGCGGTCGCCGACTAGGTATTCGTCGCCTCTTTGACAATGAGCCAGCAATGCGCACAGATTTGACTGTGTTCCCGAGGAAACAAACACAGCAGCTTCCTTGCCCAGGAGTTCGGCTGTGTGACTCTCCAGGTCAAGCACAGTCGGATCATCACCGAACACGTCATCACCTACATCGGCGGCCGCCATTGCATCGCGCATTGCTCGAGTTGGTTTTGAAACAGTGTCAGATCTTAAGTCGATCACCCTCTTAATCTGCCACGTAGATCCCCACAGAACTAACTCGAATATCTGTAGCGACGCATCGAGAACCTCAACTTCTCTCGACAAGGCATAGGTACAGAGTGGCCCTTAGCTGCCAGAAGTCGCCCTAAGGGCGGACGGCGCGTTTGGTTCGACTCGCCAATTCGACGAGTTTTGGTTGAGCCAGATTGACGAAACGGCACGCCAAGGACCGCGTCTCACGCGGATCTATAAGGTCCACCACGTCGCCTTTGTGCGCTGCCTTGAACGGGGATCGAAGTCGAAGCAACCGCTCTTCGATTGCTTCTCGATGAGCGTCAGGATCGGCAGCAGCCGCTATTTCACGACGATACGCAGCAGCAACCCCGCCTTCGATCGGTATGCCACCCCATTCTCCCGACGGCCATCCGAACCGCAAGTTGATGCCGTTGGGCAATCCGATGGAGTTCGGCGCATCGGCGGCGACTCCGTAGCTCTTACGGACCATGAACTCAATCTTTGGCACCTGACACTCAGCGGACGCGATGAGGGCGCGAGCGCCGCGCCGCATTGTCGCTATTCGTTCCGCATGTGAGCCCAACATGAATCCCGGCATATCGAGAAAAATGAGAAGAGGGAGGTTGAACGTGTCACAGAGATCCAAGAAATGCGTGTACTTGTCCGCGCCATTGCCGTCCATGGCGCCTGCTTTACTCATCGGATCGCTCCCGATCACTCCAACTGACCAACCGTCCAGTCGCGCGAATCCAGTGATGATGCCGCTTGCGTAGAGTTTCCTCATTTCAAAGAAATCGCCGTTATCCACGACATGACGAATCAGGGCGCGAGCGTCATAGCCCTGTCTCCGGTTCGTAGGGACGATGTCCAGTAGCTCCTGTGGCCGTCGTTCAGGATCATCCCCAGTATCCACGCGGGCGGCGACCCCTCTCACGGTGTCCGGCAGGTAAGAAAGAAAATCTCGGATCTGTTGAAACGCGTCGTCTTCGTCATCGGCGACGTTGTCTATTTGTCCGCTCTGCACAACGTGCATGTCCCAGCCACCAAGATCTTCTTTCGACAGCTTTTCGCCGATTGCGCGCTCAACTACGGGTGGGCCAGAAGGGAAAATTTGTGACGTGCCCTTCACCATTACGGTGAAATGGGAAAGCAGGGCTGCTGCGGCTGGCCAACCAGCAACCGATCCCAAGATCGCGGCCGCTACAGGAACGTTGCCGAGAAGTTCAACGCCTTGGTGCCATAGATCTCCCTGGGGGAGTCCCATATGTCCGTCCTGCTCATCTGATTTGGATGAATGACCCACGCCCTCGCGTAGCTGGACGTACGGGATCCCATACTCCAGCGCGAGAGGTTGAGCGAAATGGTGTGGCAGCTTGTGAACGTCGTGGGGGCTTCCTCCCGAAAGAGTGAAATCGTCGCCACCAACAGAGACTGGTCGCCCGGAAATTTCTCCGAGACCCATGACGTAACCACCAGGCGAAAAGTCGGTCAAGTTGCCGTCGGCGTCGTAATCGGCGGCGCCGACGAGATGCCCCATTTCAAGGAATGAGCCTGGGTCACAGAACTTTGCCATGCGTTCGCGAACCGTGTAACGACCTGCGTCGTGCTGTCGCTTAACGCGCTCGTCTCCGCCCATTTCGTCGGCGAGATCTTTTACGTAGCCGATGTCTTCGATGGCCTTCGACCAGCCCATACCGGGCTTCCAAAATTCTCTTTTGGGGTCGATGGGCACGGGTTACGCCTTGCCGTGCCGCAGTAACTTGCCGGGCAGCTGAGAATCCGCCGTAACGGTGTCTTCCCCACCTTGTCGAATAACGGTTCCGTTCACTACCACGGCGTCGATGCCCTTGGCATCGGAAATCAACCGGTCAGCGCCGGCAGGTAGGTCGTACACGCGACGCTTGCCTTGGTGGCCCACGGTGTCCATGTCGAACACGACGACGTCTGCCCAACCTCCGTCAGTCAATGTGCCGCGGTCTTCGATTCCGAACACTTGTGCCGGGCGTTGGGTAAGCATGTGAACAGCCTGTTCCAGGTCGAAACTTTCTCTCTCTCGAACGAACGTTGACAGGAACTCTGTGGAATATTTTGCGTCACAAAGCTGACTTGCGTGGGCTCCGGCATCGGAGAGACCGATGACGGTGGTTGGGTCATGAAGAAGCTCGTCGATTTCGTCTCGGTCATGATTGACGACGTCTTGCACGATGCGCATATCAAGATCGGCGTCGAGGGCCATGTCAAGCATTACGTCAACAGGGTCTTGACCTAGTTCGTCTGCTAATTCCTGAACGTTCTTACCTTCCATGGATGGGTCCGGCGGGAACCAAGTAATTTCGGTTCGGCCCCACCGATCACCGATCTTTCCCCCGTTGCCAGCCTTCTCTTTGAACTGTCCGCGCCAATCGGGGTCGGCGTAGTAAGCCTTGCGTCCCTCCAGATCACTCTTGGCTACGGGCTGGAAAACTCTCATCCCCTCGTAGATAAACGGTGCTTTCCAACTCATCTCAAATTGGATTGGTTGAACCGCAACTTGTGGGAACACTGGAAGTCCTCGTTCCGCTAAGGCATGCGCTTTTTCAAGCTCTTTGAGATGACTTCCGGGTCCGACGGTGCTTGCTAGCAACGCAGTCCAACTGACATTCGCGCCTGTGGTTTCAGCGACACGGGCAAACTCGTCGTGACTTAAGCCCCGACCTTGGGTCGCCTGCATGATTCCGCCAGCGTCACCGAGTGCCTGGGCTATCTCAATAATTTCTTCAGGTGTAGCAAGCCGGCTCGGAACCGGTCGACCTTCGTATCCGACGTGGGTGGGAGCGCGGCTCGTAGCGAATCCCAAAGCACCGGCCTGCAGCGCCTCGGTCACCAGTTCGCGTTGTCGGGCGATCTCTTCTTCCGTTGCTTCGCGTTCTGTTGCTTCTTCGCCCAGCACGTACATCCGGAGGGCCGTGTGACCTATCATCGCCGCCATATTCACTGCGCATCCGTTGGCGTCGAGAGCATCGAGGTATTCGGGGAAGGTTTCAAAGCCCCAGTCGCCCAATCCGGCTCGCAAGGCTTCCACGCTCATTCCTTCGACGTTCTCCAAGGTTCGCATGATCAAGTCACGGTGTTCTGGGCGCGTTGGCGCAACCGAAAACCCGCAGTTGCCCATAACGATGGTGGTAACACCGTGCCACGGGGAACAACTGACTAACGGGTCCCAAAGCACTTGTGCGTCATAGTGAGTGTGAATATCGACGAACCCCGGCGCGACAATGCGGTCTGTCGCGTCAATGGTTTGTTGTGCCTCAGCAGGTGCGTCACCCATCGCGACAATGCGCCCGTCCTTTATGCCCAGGTCTCCCAAGTACCGGGCTGCCCCGGTGCCATCAACGATTGTGCCGCCTGTGATTTTTAGGTCGTAAGACATCTGGATCCCCTCATATGGAACTACTAAGAAAATACTTCCCTTAGAGCTACCGTGCTTGTTTATCGACCAGACTGGGCTCTCCGGTAGGATTAATCGGGAACTAGCGAAGGGAAAATGGTTTGCCGAAACAGAAGGACGACGCCATCCTGCTCGAAGGTAAGACGGTTGAAGCGCTCAAAGGCGGTCATTTCCGCATCGAGTTGGACAATGGACACGAAGTTCTTGGTCATCTGAGCGGCAAGATGCGAAAGCATCACATTCGCATTCTCCCCGGAGACCGCGTCCAGGTTGAAGTCTCGGCATACGATTTAACTCGTGGGCGGATCACATACCGCTACAAGTAGCTAACGCAAAGCCACGCCGTCAGGGTTCACGCCGTGCGTGGGGCGGCCGACCACTCGCACGAAGTCAGGATCTGAAGCCAGTCACTGTCTTCAAGGGTCACTTGTAGTTCTTGTCCCCCAGAGTCCGATTTGAGTGGCCGAATCTCGCGTTGGAAGAAGGCTTCACCGATTTTCTTGATTAAGGCCTTAGGGGTGTCGTCACAGCGTGGATCAAATCGCAAGGTCCAGACAGTTGATGGGACTTGGCTACATCCTTGGCAAGCGTTGTAGATCAACAAATCACCTAGGCCGCTGGCTTGATCGTTGTCAGTGTCGGTTCCTACAAAAGTAATGCCGTCACTGGAAAGAACTGAGAAGTCGCCAGCTTTGGGAGTGTTGCCTTGTCTAATTTCTTTGTCCCACAAGAAGGCTTCGGGCAAAAACTCAATGATCCAGCCATTAGAAGCATCTACAGCGATCGTGACTACGTCCTGGACTTGCTCGCGCACGTCGCGTACACCCTGAATAGACCACGGGCTTTGCGCATGACCGAGCACCAGCAGGGGGACGTCCTCGGAGTCGTGTAACTCAATGGTTAATCCCGAAGTGTTGTCTTCATTGCGGTAAATGATGGTGCGATATAGGGCCAAGTCCCGGTTCACTCGAAACTCTTTTGGGCCGTAGCCGCTAACCCTTAAGACACCTTGGGCATCATCTGAGATGGAAACGGGGTAGTCGATAGAACTCGTTGGAGCCGGCGGACTAGTTGATGTTGGTGCAGAAACGCTCGACGTTGAGGGCGAAATCGAAACGGCGCCGCCCGCCGTGTCTTTTGTCAACGAAGTTGTCGTCGACGCTGAATGGGGCAGAGTCGAAGAGTCAGTTCCGCTGAACGCTTGCGTGAGCGCGGCAATTCCCAGCAGAGCCGCCATAACTAGAACGAGTATCCCCGAACGATTTGTTGGCACTCGAACCAGAGTAAAGAGCGAAGTGCCGCAATATGGGAATAGTCTTCGCACTTGGGGTTAGTCGAATGAATGAAATTCCGGTTGAAATAGACGCCGGGACCGCGTACGAACTGCCAGAACCAGGCTGGGATGAAGAGCTGGTTGACGTCGAAAGAGGCACGCCCACCGGTGAAATGCTTCGCCGGTACTGGCACCCATTCGCACTTTCCATAGACGCGACCGATACTCCCAGTGAGGTGAAAGTCCTAGGCGAACAACTCATACTCTTTCGCGACGGTCATGACCGAGTCGGGCTTATGCATCCACGTTGCTGCCATCGAGGAACGTCTCTGTATTACGCCAAGGTCGAAACGGAGGGTATTCGTTGCTGCTACCACGGCTGGCTGTTCGATGTCGAAGGTAAGACTCTAAATATGCCCTGTGAACCAGAAGGTGGTCTCCACTTGGAGAGGTACCGCCAACCTTGGTATCCGGTGCGCGAGTACCACGGCATGTTGTTCACCTATATGGGACCACCTGCCCACAAACCAGCCTTCCCGACGTATGACATCTTCGATCATGTTCCGGAGGGCTGGGAGATCGTTGCTGACGATAACAACATCGGCCTCGAAGGCGACCCAACCCCGTGCAACTGGTTCCAAACCCACGAAAATGTCATGGACCCGCTTCACGTGTATGTGCTGCACGCAGGATTTTCCGGGAATCAATTTGTGGCCGAGATGGCAGGACTTCCCGAACTCTCATTTCATCAAACAGCGCAGGGCGTAAAATCCCATCAAGACCGGACCCTCGACGACGGACGTTTCTTTCACCGAGTGACCGAAGTGGTGATGCCCAATGTCCGAATTGTTGCCAGTCCATTTGTGGAGTTTGAAGGCAAAGCCACCTCGGTCGCTTGGACCGTTCCCATCTCGCGAACTGAAACAAAAATCTTCACGATCCTGAAACGACCGATCGGCCAAGAGCGCCGGAGAGCTCTCTACAACGGGAAGATCTGGCCAGACTTGTCTGAGTCGGAGCATCAACGATTTCCAGGCGACTACGAAGCTCAGGTGGGTCAAGGAGTTGTAACGATTCACACCGAAGAGAACCTTGCATCCTCCGATCGCGGCGTCAGTATCTTCCGACACGTATTTCGCCAACAGGTACGGGCTGTAAGTAATGGAGAAACGCCGATTGGTGTAACGAACGGAGTCGAATCCCGGTATGAAGTCCGAGCGGGCAACTACATCGGCGATCGTGAAGACGTCGTTCATCTCGGATGACTGACGTCATCGAAAAGTGAGTAGGTAAAGGTTGAACGGAACATTGACTTGCCTTTGAGATCTACGCTCAGGCGGTGACCGAAAAAAACCAATCCCACAGCCCTGGAGTCACTCCCTACCTGGAAGGCGTCACCGTTCTCGACTTCACCCAATATCTAGCCGGGCCGTCGTGTACCCGGCTGCTAGTGGAAATGGGCGCAGATGTCATCAAAGTCGAATATCCACCCTACGGTGATCCCGTCCGACCCAGTCCCCCGCGGCGAAATGGGAGATCGGCGTACCACGTTCAACAAAACCGTGGAAAACGCAGCCTGTCGGTTGATCTGACTAGACCGGAGGGGATCGCGCTCATAGAAGATCTCGTTCCTCACGTCGACATCGTGGTGGAGAATTACAGCCCCGGAGTCATGGAGCGGCGAGGTCTCGGATACTCGCGGCTACGAGAGTTGAACCCGCAGGTCATCATGGCTTCCATTTCGGGGTTCGGGCAGACCGGACCGCTCTCAGAAAAGACAGCCTTCGATTTTATAGCGCAGGCGTACTCAGGCTTAATGCATATGACTGGCGAACCTGACGGCCCTCCCATGTTGATTGGGGCAGGAATCGCTGACACCTCAACAGGCGTGCATGCGTTTGCTGCTCTGGGATATGCGCTCTATCGCCGTGACAGAACCGGAGAGGGCTCCCACCTCGACATCGGAATGGTAGACGTGATGTATCACATGCAGGAGACTGCTGTCTCGGGCCCGTCCTTGTCTCAAGGTGAAGTAGTCGGCATGCGAACCGGACGCCACTACGCCCCGGCCAGTCCAGCGGGAATTTTCAAAGGCCCAGAAGGATGGATCGTAGTCTTCGCCCTAGAAAACCAGATAGCCAATCTGTGGGCAGCGTTAGAAATGCCGGAGCTAGCAGAGGACCCTCGGTTTACAAACAATCGAACTCGTCTTGAACATCGAGATGCCTTAACCAAAATCATTGAAGACTGGATGGCCGCATTCGACAAAGATCAGGATGTCGTTTCGACTCTCGAGCGACACAGAGTGCCCTGCGGACCCGTAGTTGAACCGGTCAAACTGGCCGAAACCCACCCCCATTTTCTTGAGCGGGGCACGGTAAGAGAAGTAGCGGATCCCCTCGCAGGGTCGATGCTGATTCCCGGGTTTCCTTTGAGGTTCTCTGACGCGCCCGACCTACCAGACTTGGTAGCGGCAGAAGTGGGAGAACATAACGAAACAGTGCTCGCTGACCTCCTCGGATTGGATTCCGAATCGGTAGCTGCATTAGAGGAGGAGGGAATCTTGTATAGACGACCTCCTCGCGAGTGACATAGCTTCTTGCTATGGCTAGCTCCGACATGCCCAACGGTGCCGTTCAATACGGTTATGAAGATGGTGTCGCCACCATCACACTGAATCGGCCCGAATCGCTTAACTCCATGAACGACGACCTGATGCAAGACATCAGTAGCGCTTTGAAACTAGTTAACGATGACGATGACGTCCGAGTGGTGGTCGTCACGGGCGCGGGTCGAGGGTTCTGCTCGGGTGCAGACCTCAACAATTCCGCTGATACGGATCCGCAGGCTACCGAAGAAGATCCGACCGGCTCCATGGGAAATTTCTTCAATCCGGCGTTAGCGGCTCTTCATCAATGCCCCGTCCCTACCATCGCTCGCATTAATGGAGTTGCTGCTGGTGGCGGTCTTGGGCTTGCGTTGGCGTGCGATATCACGATTGCCGTGAAGTCCACGTTTCTGGTTGCAACATTTGGACCTCGTCTTGGGATTGTTCCTGATCTGGGTTCAACATGGAGCCTTCCTAGGCGAGCGGGACGAGCCCGAGCGATGGGCATGGCGATGCTGGGGGATCGAGTTTCAGCGGAACAGGCCGCTGAATGGGGACTGATATGGAGATGCGTTGACGATGACCAGCTTGATGCTGAAGTCGCCGCTACTGCCGGAATCCTCAAACGAACCAGCCCAGATGCCATGCTTCGCATTCGTCAATCCATTGATGGAGCGACCACGACAGGCTTTGTTGACCAACTTGGGATTGAAATGGAACACCAAGCCGTTTTGATACCGCGCAACATGACAGAAGGAGCGCAAGCATTTCTTGAGAAACGCGAACCACAATTCGATGGGCGCAGAACCGGCTCAGAATGAACTATTTCGCCAAAGACAACGCGTCTGAGGTTGTTCTCCGGGTGCTCTGTTAGCAAGACTGTCCTCATGTCAGACACAGCGAACACAGTTACGGGAAACGAAGCAGCCGAAATCGATAGCGCCTTGGACGCGTTACTTGCCGACAACGACCCCAAAAAAATGAGCTACGAAGACTTTCGTGGCGCCCAATATGACCATGGCCTTGCATGGGTGTACTTCGACAAGGGTTTCGGAGGTCTGGGAGTAAGCCCTGGCTTACAAAGGCAGGTTGACGTTCGCATACGAGAAGCAGGGGCGTCGCCGATGAAAGCAGCGATGTTCTTCATGCATTTGGCCGGACCGACGATCCATACACACGGAAGCGAAGAAACAAAGCAGCGGTTGTTGCGACCGATGTTCACGGGTGAAGAGCGCTGGTGCCAGCTGTTCAGCGAACCCGGAGCCGGCAGCGACTTCGCTGGGCTAGCGACACGCGCAGTGAAAGACGGCGATTCCTGGATCGTCAACGGCCAAAAGGTGTGGAACACCATGGCTCACCTCGGCGACTGGGGGATGCTAGTTACCCGCACTGATCCTGAAATGCCCAAACATCGTGGAATGACGTACTTCGCTGTGGATATGAAAAGTCAAGGCGTTGACGTCCAACCGTTGAGACAAATCACTGGCGAAGCCGAGTTCAATGAAGTCTTCCTGACAGATGTCGAAATTCCCGACACCAACCGAATCGGAGACGTAGGCGACGGTTGGAGAGTGTCACTCACCACCCTGATGAACGAGCGAAACGCTATAGGCGGGGGCAGCGGCGGAGGTCCGCCGAAGGCGGGTTCGGGCCCGGTCTCAATTCTCCTAAAGATGTGGAAAGAAACACCCGACGAGCAGCGAAACAGTGTCACTCTCGACCGAATTATGCGCTTATACGTTCGCGCAGAAGCGCAGCGCCTAACCAATATCCGAGCCGGGCAAAACCGCAGAAAAGGCAACCCTGGCCCGGAAATGTCCATAGCGAAACTGGCATTCGCTGAACTTAACCAAGACTTACTGACCGCTGCTGTCGACATGATGGGCATGGCGGGTCAGGTCGGCTGCGACTACACGTTCCGCCGGCCAGAAGATCTATCGGTGGACGGCTCCGAAACTGGCATACAACACGGGTTCTTACGAGTTAGAGCGAACTCGATCGAGGGCGGAACCTCTGAGATCATGCGCAACATTCTTGGCGAACAGGTCCTGGGCCTACCGGGCGAACCCCGCTTAGACAAGGACATCCCCTGGATTGAAGTTCCGCGCAGTTGACGAATCTTTTATCGGCTCTACGACATCAAATATCAAGTAAACGACGAATCGTCGGAGCCCAGTACAACGTCCCTGGCTGATGTTGGGTGATTTCTGCACCTATGTTTTGAGCCGACGGGTGCCCGCCAGAAACAATCGCTACTTGTCGGGTGCATCGAGGACTTCCATGGTTGCCCAATGTCAGTGGTTCTCCGCGACCAAACATTCGATGCGGCTCTGTCCAGGCCAGTAAAACGTTGGGAGCGGCAAGCACAGTGCCCTCAATACCGTCAAACCCCATGATCTCTGACTGAATCAAAGCAAATTCCTCATCAGGTACCGGTTGCAAAGCGGCAACGGTCGCTCCAGTGCCGTCATTTCTTACTTGAACCGGCCATCCGACAGTTTCGGCGTGTGCTTTCAGGTTGACGCATTCCGGGTGATCGGTCGGTTCTTGGCAATGATCGCTCACGGTGATGAGGACGGTGTCTTCCCATTGAGGACGTAGAAGGTCAACCAGCATCCCGTATGCTTCGTCGCTTCTTCTGTATTGCGCGGCCGCAGCATCTGATTGAGGTCCATACATGTGCATGGTGGTATCGGGTTCGTTGAGATGCAACAGAACAAAATCTGCGTTCAGATCTGTCCGCGCTGCGGCATCGATGACAGCGCGGTCTTGGGGATAGCCGTAGGGATCGAGCGGAGTCCCCTCTGGTGGCGCACCGGTGGGAGGCCAAGAAGCGTCAGCTTCTAACGCCCCCATAGTTCCAAGGAGCTTGTGATCACCAACGACTGCAACGCTTCGACGGCCTGCACCTTTGCAATCATCAAAGATCGTTCGGCCTTGAGGCCCACTGTCATAGGTGCGAACAAACTGGTCATCTATCCACGCCCAATTTCCCCAATGCCCCGTTTGGGTAGGTGCCAGACCAGTGACAAAAGCGGCGTGATTGGAGTAGGTAACGGAGAGCATTAACGATTCACCCCCGCGAGAAGCGATAGCCCCTTCGGCTGCTTGCCTCCACAAGTTCGGCGTAGTGTCGCTACCAATCACCGAATGTGGAAACGCATCAAGAATCGTAAGGACCACCCGCATGTCCTCACCGTATGCGACGTGAGCCAGTCACCGGGTTTACCGGGAGGGCGTGAGTGAACTATTCACCGTTCAACAACACGGGCAAGCCGGTGTTCTTACGCTCAATAGCGATGAGAACCAACGGACCACCACCTTGGTGTGTGAACTCAAGAAAGCAATTATTGGTTCCTGCTAGCCGGAACGCGGTGGATGGGGATAGTCACCATTGTTATGAAGCATGTGGGCAGGACCATCAGTTCTGTTAATCGCCGCGTCTGAACCCCAAATGTGTTCCTTTTGCCATTTGAAGAGTTCTCGATTGGCACCCAAACGCGACAGTTCTTCTGCCCGTTCAATGGCTTTGCTAGTTACTTCGTCTTGGTCGGCTAATTCCTGAACGAACCCAGACGAAAAAGCCTCTTCGCCGGTCCAGCGTTTGGCGAACTGCACCGTCTCATAGAAAGCGTGGCGTGGCAATTTGTGATGGAACAACGCCAACTCAGCTTCAGGAATTGGCACTCCGATTTCGATTTCGTTCGCGCACATCATTCCGCGGTCACGACGCATAACTCGCTGGTCGTGACACAGAGCCCACATGAATCCCGCTCCAAAAGCGTGACCGTTGACCGCAGCAATGGTTGGCATCGGAAAGGTGATAAGTCGGGCGAACAGCTTCATTGCCTCATCACCAAAGACTCTTCGGTCTCCACCTTCATGGTCACCTTTGCTTGTGATCCAATCGAGGTCGAGTCCATTAGAGAAGAACTTCGGATCAGACGAAGCGGTGACTAGCGCGTGAGGCCCTGTCGTTTGCTCGACTTCATCGAGGGCAGCGTCTAACTCTCTGGTCATTGTGGTGGTCCAGCGATTCTCGCCATTGTCGAGAGTCAAGACGCTGACGTGACCGTGCTGTTCAAGGGAGAGATATTCGCTCATGCCGCAACGGTAGACCAACCCGAAAAGGCCCGCCCCTTTTTGGAACCGACCAGAAAATGCCAGGACTCCTAGACAAGACCGTTGTCAAGATCTGGCCGCTGATCGGTCGTGTGATGATGAAGCAGTTTGGCTAATGGGGAAGGGTCTCTAACGACCGGCGTCGTTAACCCTGCGTTCTGTCGTTGTCAGGACGCGTCAAAGCGGTAGCTGTCTCCATCCGGACGCATTACTCCCGCCGTAGGAGTGCCGAAATGGGTTCCGATTATCAATGTGTTGCCGTCAGCCCATCTAGCAAACGCTTCTACACGAGTGCTGCGCGCCATTTCTGGGTCGGTATCGAAGCTGGAACTCAAATCCGGCTGAGCTATCTGGATAGGACTGTGGGCCATATCACCGGTGATGATCGCACGTTGATCGCCTGACTCAATCAAAATACTTACGTGTCCTGGTGTGTGGCCCGGAGTGGACTCAAACGACACCGCTGAACCGATTGAATGATCCGCCGAGACCAGGTTGGCGAGACCTGCCTCGCGAATCGGGGCCACGGAGTCTTCAAATACCGGATCCCCGAATAGATCTTCGGTGGAGGACCAATGTTCAAACTCCGCGGCGACGAATACGTACTCAGCGTTAGGAAATGTGGGTACCCATTGACCATCGACAAGTCGAGTATTCCAACCAACATGATCAACATGAAGGTGCGTGCATACGACATGTGTGATCGAATCCGGCGGGTAACCAGCTTCCCCTAAAAGATCCAGGAAAGGGCCTTGTTGCTCGTGCCAGAGAGGGTTTCCGCGTTGCTTATCGTTACCGACGCACGTGTCGACAGCTATACGGTCGTCTCCGGTGTCGATTACGCAACAATGAATCTTTTGGAGAAGGTGCCCCTTCTCGCCGACAAAGGGCGCCAGCCACGGGGCCTGCTCCCTTAACTCAAGCACCCCAGTTTTATCGATCGAAGAAAACATGAATTTCGGTGAAGTCGGATCCGAAGATTCAGGGACCGAGGTGATCCTCACGTCTCCGATCTGCCAAGTCAGGACATCGTCGCTCATGATTGGACGATAGCGCTCGACACATAGGCATTTCATGGTAACTGCGGTCTGCCCTAGCCTCTTCGCTGTGAACGAACTTGTCGCCGAACCGATCGGCGCCCCTATGGGAGCCAGAGTTCTGGGACTCGACATTCGGACTGTTGATGACAGCACTTTCTTGGATCTGGACGAAATGTTCCTTCGCTATCACGTGCTCGTGTTCCCCCAACAGAACCTAACTCCCGAAGATCACAAAGCATTTGCTCGTCGGTGGGGAGAACTTGTGCCCTTCCCTTACGGCGGTATGCCAGAACATCCTGAACTTATAGTTCTCCAAAATCGTGGCAAAGCCCAGGACGTTAACCAGCATTGGCACTCCGACATGACTTACGAGGAGAGCCCGCCAAAGCTCACGATGTTGTATTGCCTAGAGGCACCCGACCTCGGTGGTGAAACCGCGTTTGCAAACCAGCATCTTGCTTTCACCCAGCTTTCCGAGGGCTTAAAAAGAACCCTGGCTGAGATTTCCGCTTTACACACTGCCGAAGACCTCGCAGCACTGTACGGCCAGGACCCCCAAACCGCCCGCCGCGCCGAGCATCCTGTTGTCCGCCTGCATGACCAAACAGGAGAGAAGGCACTCTATGTGTGTGGGGCCTTTACGCGACGGTTCACTAATTGGACGCGGTCGGAAAGCAAACCCTTGCTGGACTTTCTATTTACACACTCGGTGAGACCTGAATTTCAGATCAGACATCAATGGAAGCCCGGTGATTTGGTCATGTGGGACAACCGCAGCGTGCTTCATTTCGCGGTGCACGATCATGGAGACGAACAACGAATAATCAATCGCCTCCAGGTTCTGGGTTCCACACCGAGTTGATCAGCGACCGGTCCAGGCAAGCGCATCCCTGTAAGGACTCGCGTCAAATCCGAAACTTCCGTACCTCGCTTCAACAGCATCAATTTTTTCTTTCGTCCAATAAGGATCGCCGGGTGCAGGAAAACCGAGAAGCGCTCTTTGATCAGTGTTCGAATTGGCGACGATCCGTTCCATTCGTTGGTCTCTTTGATACATGGCCCACGCCCAGCCAGGATGCAGCGTGCTGATCCACTCAGCATCCATCTTGCGGAACGTCAAATTGTGAGCAAGTCGCATACTTCCGAATTGGAGAGGAGTCCCACGATGCCAAGTGTCGTGGCGGTAAAGCAGCACGGAACCCGTTGTGTAATCGGTGTAGATCTCTCTTCGGTAGAGATGTGAGCGAAAATCGGCGATGCGGGGGCGATGCTTGCGAAACCACGCTTCGGCTCTAACACGGTCGTTGATCCAGGGAATGTCATCGATCCCCGGAGTATCGGTAATGGGCCATCGGTATGCACCGTCGTCGCGACCTTCGCGGGGAACTACAGCCGTTGGGCCTCCAACCTCTTGTTGGTCGCACAAGTAGACGATGACTTCAACCGCTTCAGGTTCGTCCCACGGCGCGGGGTGGGTCATCGTGTGGTTGGGATAGTCGACATGAATTCGTTGGTCTTGATTGTCATAATCGCCACGATCGCCCTCTGGTCGACCATATTTGGGCCAAAGATCCGATTGGGTGAGGCGTAGTTCGTGTATGGCCACAGTCAAAAGTTGTGCCACTGCTTCCGCTAAGCGAGGATGCAAAGTGAGTTCGTTGAAAGCGGGATCCTCGTCAGGGAACGTCATTCCGGCCCCGAAATCATTTAAGTGCTGTGCTTCATCTGAGGTAGGAGCGGGGAATCTCCGTCGCGCTGATTTTGCAAGCCTTTGGATCAGAGAAAGAGGTAGTAGCCCATCAACTAGGACGAAACCTTTTTCAACCCACTCTCGAACCTGCATCTCTGTCAAGGGTGGATTCTCAGCAAGGGTCAAGGTTGGCTTAAGAAAATCTCTATTCGACGAAACATTCGCCGGGAAACTCAACTCGGATCTCGCCCGACCATCGCGAGGAAACGTTCTAACGGATCGGCATCTTGAGCTAACTCAATCTCGTCGGCGATCAGCCCCCAGCCGGCTAGCGTCTCGCGCATCTGCCCGATGACTCCGTAGCTGATTTCAGCTAGGTCATTAGGAATAAATGCCTCAACACCGGTCGCCTTGCCTATATCCCAGGCATGGGTGATTGGATCCCATTGAACGATTTGAATCCACTGGTCAACCGACATGGGACCAAACCAAAATTTTCCTTCCCGTTCAAGAATTCCCGGTGTGTCGAGGGCTTCGAGAAGGGCATCTCGAGTTTGTCCCCAAACCATCCTGGGTTGATCAGCCGATTCGATAGATGCAGGTGGGACTGTTTCGCCGCTTACTAGAGTGGCCGTCATAGCTCCGAGAACGCCGCACTGATGTTGTAGGACGTCTCTGGCTGACCACTCCTCGCAGGGAGATTGGTTGTCCCAGTGCTCATCTGATACCCGGTGAACGACGGCGTCAAACGTGTAGACCGCTCGAGTGAAGTTGCGCAGGTTAAGGCTCATAATGAAGTTCGCTCTACTTTGTTCGTTTCCATCAATCTAAGTTCTCTTAGTCTCGGAGGTAGACCCTGAGACCCCCGAGCAGCACTAGTTCGTCGTTCACACCGCAGTTTCTTTGTCGGGCCCCGTCTAATACTGCATCGCGATCAACACAGCTGATATCGATTCCTCCGAGCCCCTCACCTCTACCATCAGTGGCTTCAACGAACCTGATTGATGCATTATCAAACTCGATCTTAGGGATTCCGTTTTCATCTTGGATCACGTCGAGTTGGGCTATTTGAGCCCACCGCGTAGCTAGTCGATCTGGATCTGGCGTCTGTAGCTCCGCGGCCGAAATACCGCGCACCCGCTCCGTTCGAGAAAAGTCGGACCAATGAGATCCTGCGGGCCACCAGGGATCATCCGAAGTTTCGTTGTCTTCGACTTTCATTTGGTCCATCTCAAAGAAGCTTCCACCTGTGTCGGCGGGATGTAATTGAAGTCCTTCAAATCCGCCTTTGTCATACTGCATGTGGTTCGCAACCCGAACCCCAAGTTCATTTACATGAGCTAGTCGGGAAGCCACATCATCGACTTGGTTGATAACCATGTATCCAGTGTCACCGCCTCTTCGGTTGATATATCGCCCTCCAGCTGTGTCTTCGGTCACCGGGGTCACGCACTCAAGGAACTGGTTACCAATTGGCCAAAGAGTGTTCTTAAGTCCGAAAATCCCTACCCCAGGGTCGGTGTGACAGGCCTCGACACCTAAAACAGTTTGAACATCAAGTGCTGTTTTGAGGAGGTCTGAAGTAACTACGGCGATTTGACGAAGGCGTATCCACATGAAGACACACTATGGCGGTCTTCAACCTTGCTGCAGCCCGAACACCCATGAAAGAGCCAACATCTTGTTGAGACTAGATGAATTCCCAAAGTTCAGCGAAGCGCCTTCTGAAGAGTTCAATGTTGGTTAACGGCGTGCCGTTCAACGGCATGCGCGCATGCTTGAGACGTAACCTAGGTTTATGGCTCTCCATCCAAACGGCGTTCACCACCTCGCCATTTCGACCAACGACATGAAAGCTCAACTCAGCTTTTTCGCCAAAGTGCTCGGATGCCCCACCAAGGCTCTTTACTGGATGCACGGAGTAGAAGGCTGCTACCACGGCTTCGCCGAACTTTCTGAGAGTTCTTACCTGGCCTTTGTGCAGCATCCCGACAATGCTGACGAAGTGCAGTGGGGGATCACCCATGCAGGCAATGGCGGCGAACCTGTGACTAAAGGCGCGATGCAGCACGTCGCCTTCAACGTTGATGACTTTGAAGAACTTCTTGAACTTCGAGATCGGATTAGGTCTCACGACATCCAAGTGCTCGGACCAATAGATCACGGTTTCATTCAATCGATGTATTTTGCCGGACCTGAAGGGCTGAGCCTTGAAGTGTGCACCGGGAGCAATATCAACGCGGAGGCGTGGGTGGACCCTGAGGTTCGCGACTTATGCGGGATAGATAGCCACGAGATGGAAGCTCTGAAACACCCGAACGATTTCGCCTCACCGAGCGAAGCGCTTCGAAATCCACCCTTCGATCCACACAAACCCCACATGCACTATCCACCTGGAGTGCTTGAGAAGGTAATGGCAATCCCCGATGCCGTGGTCTGGGAGAAATTCAGCGAACCAGTGCCCCCCGTTGATATCGACTGATCATCGAGTGAGTAGCAAGTGGTAGGCGACGATCGTCGCCCAATAGTTTTCGACATTAGGAGCGAAGAGTCGGTTGACCTGGATGTCGACCCACAGCGGAGTTTGTTGACGCCTCATTTTCTCGTCTTATGTGTATCAGCGCTCTTCTCTGCGCTTGGCTTTTCGTCGGTGATACCGACAGTGGCTCGATTTGTTGCTACTGAACTCAACGGGGGCGACCTTGAAATCGGTATGGCTCTCGGAGTCTTTTCAATCTCAGCGGTGCTTGCTCGACCTTGGATAGGACGGCTTGGCGATCGTAGGGGTCGGCGCGTGCTGATCGCCGGCGGTTCGCTTGTCACCGCGGTTGTTCTTGCCGGTCATGTCCTGGCCGATACCTACGGTCTCTTGTTGCTTGCCCGCCTTGTCATGGGAGCAGTGCAGGGGGCATTTTTCGTCGGCACGGTCACTTTGACCACCGACTTAGCCCCCGATCACCGAAGGGGCGAAGCTGCAAGCTACTTCTCCGTAGCGATTTATGGAGGAATGGCATTTGGCCCATGGTTAGGCGAGTGGGCCGTCGGTCGATGGGGCTTCGACGGCGGATTCTTAGTCGGCGCTTTCTGTATGGCCATAGCGGCGGTCATCGCTTGTTGGCTACCCGACTTCGTCGAATCTACGCAACCGAATGTCGGACCTAGTCCTGATTCCGAACAACGTCGAGTTCTTTTTTACCGGTCAGCGATCTGGCCAGGAGTCATCATGGCGCTCGGAATTATGATCTTCCCCGCTTTACATGGCTTCATGCCCAAGCTGATGGACGAGCGGTCGCTGGGAGACGCGGGTCCTATATACGCGTTGTACGGGCTGCTTGTCATTGCGATAAGGCTCGCGTGTAGCCGACTACCGGATACTCTCGGAACGACAAAGACAGCATCACTTGCGTTGTTGGGTTCGACCGCTGGAATGCTCGTTATGGGCTGCTTCGTCAGCCGGTCAGGAATGTTTATAGGGGCCGCCATTCTCGCCATCGGCGGATCATTGTTGTATCCCGCTCTCATGGTCGCAGCGGTGGAAGGCGTACCTGTCAACGAACGTGCTCAAGCAATGGGTACCTTCACAATGTTTTTTGAGTTGTCAGGCGGGATAGGTGGTCCCGTGCTAGGAGTCGTTGCATGGATGACCGGCACTACCGTCGCGGCATTCTTCGGGGCTTCAGTTATCGCGGCAAGCGGAATTCCACTTTTGTTGATGTGGAAGCGAAGAAATCCGGCGATCACATAGATATTGGTGCCCAGCCTGCCCTGGGTCGGCAATGATGACCGTGTGACCAATGTTTTGTTCTTCATCACTGATCAACAGCGTGCTGACCACGTCGGTTTCATGGGAAACGACATAGTTCGTACTCCAAGCCTCGACGCGATAGCGCAGCGCGGCATGGTATTTGACGACGGATGGGTCGCCAACCCAATATGCATGCCAAATCGATCAAGCATTATGACCGGGCGTCTCCCAAGCGCTCATGGATGTATCTTCAACGACCGATCCTTGGACTGGAATGCAAACACGTTCGTTAGGCGGTTCCGTGCAGCGGGTTATCGCACCGGTCTATTAGGTAAATCACACCTTCAGCACGGGCCCAGCCGCAACTCAGTGATTCCAGTTCCTTCAAGCGGCATGTTGGCAACCTCTCATCACCTGCCAGGTTGGGACCAGTTGGAAGACTTCGAAAATTATGCGAACGGAAACGTGCCCGATATTGAAGATTATTACGGGTTCGATCATGTCGAGTTTGCTCTAGAACATGGTTCTTCGGTACTAGGGCATCACTTGGCCTGGGCTCTGCGTCAAGGAGGTCGGAGCGAAGACCTTGTCGTTCCGATGACCGAGGAAGCTCCTGGATTAGACCGTTCAGAACGTTGGTGGCAGATATATCGAGCGCCCTATGACCCGAAATTCCACTCGACAAGCTTCGTTGCTGATCGAACCATCGCGTTCATTGAGGATTCGGTTGCCCAAAAGAAACCGTTCCTTGCCTGGGCGTCTTTCCCAGACCCTCACCATCCGATGGCCCCACCGGGTTTGTGGTTTGATCAACACGACCCAAATCACATGCCATTACCTGATTCGATAGATGATCCGCCCGACCACATGGCCCAACATCTGAGGGAAGCCCATAGTCGACACCCCAGTGATCAGCGTTTCTGGGTTCAGCCGTGCGGTGTTGTCGGCGATCATGGACTTGTCCGAGAATCAATAGCAGCGACGTATGGGATGATCGAAATGATCGACGATGCGATCGGCCGTGTCGTGTCAACCTTGGATCAACTTGAGCAGACCGACGACACCATCATCGTTTTCACGTCCGACCACGGTGACATGATGGGTGAACACGGGTTGATGTTGAAGGGGTACATGCCGTTTCGCGGCACCCAGCAGGTTCCGCTACTGATTTCGGCGCCGTCGCTTCCGGCAGGGCGGAGCGATTCGTTGGCGTGCAGCATGGATCTAGGGCCGACCCTGATGGAACTTTGCGGCGTTGACTCTTACGACGGCATACAGGGTGTGAGCCTCGCACCAATCTTGAAGAACCCGAGCGCTCGCGTTCGAGACCACGTCTTAATCGAAGATGACTTTCCGGATTTTCTAGCGTCTCGAACTTCAACCCCTTCAAAGACCAGGACCCTGGTGACCGAGGACGTTCGATACACCCGCAACAGCGACGGACACGAAATGATGTACGACAAGATCGCTGATCGCGAAGAACGGAACGAACTCGCTGCGACAGACCTGCCCCGCCGCGGTCAAATGTTGGAACTGCTGACAGACGCGTTAATTGCGAGCGCGGATGCCGCTCGAGGAACTCCCACCGATCCGAACTACAGCTAATAACTGTGACCTCACACAGGATGATGTCGCGAAAGAAACTCTGATACAGCGTCAGTAAAAGCGTCGTTATCGTCTCCTGCAACCATGTGTCCCGTGCCAGCAACATCAACGAATTCTGCATCGGGAACTAATTCGCAGAAGCTTTGAGCGGCCTCGGGAGTGACGAGATCGGACTGTCCACCGCGCACGAGAAGCATAGGTGTGGTTACGGCTTGCGCTCCCTCGGTCATGATGCGGCGAGTTCGTTCCATGTGCGAGGCCATCGTCTCTGCATCATCGGAGTTGAATCCGGGTTTTGAGCTGACGTAGGAGGGATCCCATCTCCAAATCCAACGTCCGTCAGAGCGTTGTCGTAGAACGCGGGCCAACCCTGACGGCTCCGACGGTCGAGCCCGGTGAGGGTTGTAGGCAGCGATGGCGTCAGCAGCTTCGTCCAGATCGGCAAAGCCTTCGGGATTGCCGGACATGAATGCAATGACTCGCTGAGCTCCTTCCATGTCGAAGTCGGGAGTGATGTCAACTAAAACCACCGCGATGTACAACTGACGGGCGGCGGTTCGCTGGGCAGCAAGGGCCGCCATTCCGCCCATCGATGCCCCGACTATCGCTGGCGGTGATTCGAACCTTTGTAATAACGCAACGATGTCGCGTCCAATGTCTTCGGAATCGTAGAGCGCCTGAGTCGACCAGTCGCTGTCACCGTGTCCTCGGGCATCGACTGTTAGAACGAACCAACCGCGATCTGCGAGAGTTTGCGCAGTGGTTTTCCAAGCGTGCCGATTTTGTCCAGCGCCGTGACACATGAGCACAGGCGGCCCTGAAGGGTCGCCCCATTCGTCGGCAGTGAGTTGAATGTCATCAGCGGCAGTAATGGTCACGGTGCGCACGACCGGCGATCCTAGGTTGATCAGCGCTTGGGGTGCTGCCTTACCAGGGATGCACTGTTCCATCCCATCGCAGAAACGACCCGCTGTCTTCAAGTCGAAGCTGCTCGGCTGCGGACAGGATGCCTCCTGCCGATTCTTCGACGCTGATATCAGCCTGCGACCCGCCCATATCGGTGCGAACCCAACCTGGGTGAAAGGCCACAACGGTGATGCCCCTTTCGCGTAGTTGGGTAGCGAGCTGCACCGTCACCATGTTCATCACCGCTTTTGAAGTCGCGTAAGGCAGATCATCGAACTTTGCGCCCACAACCATCGAACCAATTTGGCTGGTGATATTCACAACTTTGCTTCCTTCGGTTAAGCGATGAAGGAGGCTCCTGGTGACACTCGCGGCGCTTAACCCATTGATTCGAATGAGGTCAAGCGTCAGATCGACGGGAGCATGAAGAACTCCAGCTAAACCACGTTCTAAACCCAGGTTGGTAGCGCTGGTTCCAGCGTTGTTGATCACAAGATGGACGTCTTCCTCGATGAAGTCCGCGAATTCGTTTATTGACGCCTGGTCGCCTACGTCGACCTGCAAAATTTGAGCGGGTGCTAAGGATGCGAGGTCGTTGGCGCCAGAGGGGTTGCGACAACCCGCAATTACCGTGTCGCCTCGGTCTATGCACCGACGGACAAATTCGAGACCAATACCCCTGTTTGCCCCTGTGATTACTGTTGTCGTCATCTTCGCTCCGATTCTGAAGTCATTGTCACGGTAGATCGCCGTCTAGCCTCCCTGCATGACTCTTAACGCTAAAGAGATAGTTATCTCCGACAACACCGCAGCCGCCGACGCCATCGTTGACCTGTCTCATCGGGTGTGGGACACCCCAGAAATAGCCTTCGAAGAGTACGAAACAGCGGAAATGACATCTCGAATCCTGGCCGATGCCGGCTTCGAGGTGGAAACTGAAATTACTGATCTCCCGACAGCGTGGAGTGCTACCTACGGAAGCGGCGAATTGAACGTAACCATCTGCGCGGAACTTGACGCGCTACCCGACATTGGCCACGCATGCGGCCACAACGTCATCGCGGCGGCGGGAGTGGGGGCGGGACTTGCTTTGCAGAGGGTGGCCGACGATCTGGGGATCACGGTAAGAGTGCTGGGAACTCCTGCAGAAGAACAAGGCGGGGGAAAGATTTTGATGCTCGAAAGAGGGGCATTCGACGGTACCCACATGGCGATGATGGTTCACCCTTCACCCAACGAAGGTGATCGCTTTCCAACGCTGGCGATCTCTCAGTGCGATTTCCATTTTCACGGGCGAACAGCGCACGCTTCTGTGACACCGCACCTGGGTGTGAATGCAGCGGACGCGATAACCATCGCTCAGGTCGCGATAGGGCTATTGCGGCAACATCTCGATCCCGAAGATCAGGTTCATGGAATCGTTACCAAAGGGGGAGAGGCGGCAAACATTGTCCCTGGCAACGCATCGGCGCGCTACTTCTATCGTTCTGTCGACCTTGAAGCGCTGTCTCGGCTCGAACCGCGCATCAGAGCGTGCTTTGAAGCAGGAGCAGCAGCCACCGGGGCGACACTAGAAGTCGAATCGTTAGGACCTCCTTACTCAGAGTTCACCCATGATCTTGATCTGGTTGATAAATACCGAAAGAACGCCGAGTCCCTGGGACGGTCCTTTGATCAGACGCCTCGGAAAGGCGCTGGGTCTACAGACATGGCCAATGTGTCGCTTCTGATGCCGACCATTCACCCGATGCTTGGACTCGACTCAGGATCGGCTGTGAATCACCAGCCTGAGTTCGCTGCTTACTGTCGGACACCGGTCGCCGATGAGGCGGCTGTACATGGGGCCTTAGCGATGGCTCTCACGGCGGTCGATGCGGCGACGGATGAGGGCACCAGAGAGCGACTGTTGAGACACGACACGTCATATAGCGATATACCAAAATATCCGTGGAGCTTCTAGACGGCTCGGGTTAAATGACCGCCAGGATTGTCGTGGTCAGGCCATAGACCCCAAGTAGCAGCAGAGCGTCTGCGCGACTAATGCGAGATTTTCTAACCCCAAGACAGTACGCAAGGACGACAACCACCAACATCGCCCCAATGCCAAAACGAGTTAACGAAGGGTCGTTAATCCTGCCGGCACCCATTAATCCCATGGCGCCGCCCACAGCCAGAGAATTGAAAATGTTGGACCCAAACAGGTTCCCGATTATCAGGCCCGTTTCACCTCTACGAGCGGCCACTATCGCGGTCACCAATTCAGGGAGCGAAGTTCCCACAGCGACCAAAGAAAATCCCACGAAACCGCCACTTAACCCCCAACCTTCGGCCAGAGTTGTCGCTCCTGTCACCGCCAACTGGGCGCCCGCTAACACCCCCACTAGGCCCGAGATCGCCTTCACTAAACTCCTCCGGGTGCTGATCTCATTATCGGTGGAAGATGCGAGGTTTTCTGAGGGGGCCCGTACGAGATAGATGATTGTGGCGATCAACAACGCACTCAAGATGACACCGTCAGTTCGACTTAACCTCCCATCAATGACGAACAGCGCGAACAGAGCGACTGAAATGGTGGACAGCGGAGCCTGCCGACGAATGACCGACGGGGTCAGGTTTACGGCTGTGATGAGACCCGCGCTCCCCAGAATCAGAGTGAGATTGGCGACGTTGGAGCCGACGATATTCCCGACACCAAGGGCAGGATTTCCTCGCCATGCAGCGATCGTGGATACCACTAGCTCCGGGGCGGAGGTACCAAAACCTAGAACTACTGCTCCGATCACGACCGAACTCAGGTTGAGGGCTCGAGCAAGAGACGCAGCACCGTCGACAAGCCAATTTCCGGACTTAAAAAGAAGAGCTAATCCTATGATGAGTAGGAGTGCAGCGTTAAACACGCGACCTCTAATGATTGTTTCGTGGTGGACCGAATGTGCGAGCAGTGTCTTGGTATTTCACGGCAGGTTTGAGCACCATTCCCTCGTCGAACTGCGCGACCATACCCCGTTGTATCTCCTGCCAGGGAGTATGGCTGTCAGGGAACAAGAACCCCCCAGAGTCCTCGAGGCGTTGCCGACGCTCAATCAGTTCACCTTCTGAGACCAACATGTCTGCGGTTCCCTGCTTCAGATCGATTCGGATTCGGTCACCCGTTTGCAAGATGGCCAAACCACCTCCGGCCGCCGCTTCGGGGGCCGCATTGAGAATTGAAGGTGAACCAGAGGTCCCTGACTGCCGACCATCGCCGATGCACGGAAGAGAGTGAACTCCGCGCACGAGTAGGGCCGCGGGCGGCTGCATGTTGACTACCTCGGCTCCGCCGGGATAGCCGATGGGACCGGTTCCGCGAATAATAAGCATCGAATGTTCATCGATCTCTAGAGATGGATCATCGATGCGGTCGTGGTAGTCCTCGGGTCCCTCAAATACCACGGCAGTACCTTCAAAGGCGTCTGGGTCATCCGGGTTGGACAAGTAACGACCGCGAAATTCTTCGCCGATGACACTCGTTTTCATGATTGCACTGTCAAACAGGTTTCCTGACAGGTGAACAAATCCTGCGTCCGTAACTAGAGGCGCGTCGACAGGCCAAATCACGTTGGAATCCAAGACTTTTGCTTCTGCACAGTTGGTCCCAATGCTGTCGCCATTGACCGTCAAGGCTTCGGGGTGAGGGAACAAATCTGCGTCCATCAGTTGTTTGACAACCGCAGGCACTCCGCCAGCGTGGAAGTAGTCCTCACCGAGGTATTCGCCCGCTGGCTGCATGTTGACGATGAGAGGGATGTGTAAGCCGAGGTCCTGCCAGTCGTCGTTGTTGAGTGGCACATCTAGATGTCGCGCTATCGCATTGAGATGAATCGGGGCATTAGTCGATCCACCAATGGCCGAATTAACCACAACTGCGTTCTCGAAGGCTTGTCGTGTCATTACATCCGATGGACGTACGTCATCGTGGACCATCTCAACAATACGAAGTCCGGTTCTGTATGCGACTTGTGCGCGTTCACGATACGGCGCGGGGATCGCTGCAGAGCCCGGTAGCTGCATGCCGAGAACTTCGGCCAACGAGTTCATAGTCGTCGCGGTTCCCATCGTCGAGCAGTACCCCGTCGATGTTGCAGAAGACGCGACTAAGTCGGCGAATTCTCCGTCGTCGATTTGACCGGCTGCGTGTAGCTCTCGTGCCTTCCACACGATGGTCCCTGAACCAGTGCGTTCACCTTGATGCCAGCCGTTGAGCATCGGGCCGACCGATAGGGCGATCGCGGGCAAGTTTACGGTGGCGGCGGCCATGAGACAGGCAGGAGTTGTTTTGTCGCAACCGATAGTCAGAACGACGCCGTCGATCGGATAGCCCTGAAGGATCTCAACTAAGCCGAGATACGCCAAGTTGCGGTCGAGTGCAGCGGTCGGCCGTTTCCCTGTTTCCTGGATTGGATGGACCGGGAACTCGAAACAAATTCCCCCTGCTTCTCGGATGCCTTCCCGGACCCGTTTAGCAAGTTCCAAATGATGTCGGTTACAGGGAGAAAGGTCTGAACCAGTCTGAGCTATGCCAATGATGGGTTTACCGGATTGCAGTTCATCTCTGGTCAAACCGAAGTTCACATAGCGCTCCAGATAGAGCGCGGTCATAAGTGGATCACCGGGAATATCAAACCAAGCTGCTGACCGCAATCTCAATTTGTCTTTGTTTCCCATTGCACCCTCCGTCGTACTGCTCTGAGTTGGTTCTAGAAGTCTGGACGTCCCTGACCGAGAGTCAATCAGAAAAGCTTCGGTCGGTCAGAGCCGAATCAACTCAAATCGAGTCGCTGTGAATAATCGACGGCACCCAAATGTAGCCAGGCGCATCAAATACTGACCGTAGTGGGCTCGTTGGTATCACTCGTCGTGGCCGTGACGCGGCGCTTATGCTCTCAGAGTCTTGTTGGCTCTAACCGACGCAGACATGAAGACTAATTGAGACCGATATTGACTAGAGGTTGAGATATGAGCGAGGCACTGCTCAAGATTTTCACTGCGAAGAAAATCATCACAATGAATCCAGCGTTTCCGTTTGGTACCGCAGTGGCTGTCCAGGGTGAACGAATTGTTGGTGTGGGAACGACCGAAGATCTCGCTCAGTGGGGCGATCATGAAATTGATGACCAGTTCAAAGATCACATTCTGCTTCCGGGGTTTGTTGAAGCGCACACCCATGTGATGGCGGGTGGTGTTTGGGAGTTCCCTTACGTTGGGTTTTATGACCGGGTTGATCCGAGGGGTCAAACATGGAGTGGTTGCCGAGACATCGACTCGGTAGTCGAACGTCTCGTCGAATGCGAAGGAAGTCTTGAGGATCCGGAGCAGCCGTTGACCGCCTGGGGACTTGACCCCATTTTTCTTGAAGGCGAACGGCTTGTCGCGAAACACCTCGACCGAGTATCACAGACCCGCCCAATATTCGTGTTTCACGCGAGCGGACACCTTGCGACCGTCAACTCCGAGATGATGCGTCGCTCCGGTATTGATCGGCACACCCCGACACCGGGCGTAGCCAAAGATGCCGAAGGGGAACCGAACGGGGAACTTCAGGAACCACCGGCCATGTTGTTAGCGCAAGACGGACTTTCGGCGATCGGTGTAGCGATCATGTCATCTAACGCAAAATGGAACTACGCGCGCGAAGCGCGCAATTGCGGTGTCACGACAATCACGGACCTCGGTACGACCCGTTTGGCAATGGAAGGCCAATTGGAGGCGTGGCGTGACGCCACTGACGATCCAAGTTATCCAGCTCGGGTAGTCGTCGCCGTCGGACATTTCGACGTTGGGGGAAACCCCAAGGAGTCAAACGAGATGGCGTTACTAGCGGTGCGGTTACGGGACGAGGAAGAGACTGCGAAACTTCGTTTTGGAATAGTAAAGCTGGTTCTTGACGGATCCATCCAAGGGTTCACTGCCCGAGTTTCATGGCCCCACTACGTTGACCCACCCGCTGGACACCCCGGGAACGGGCTTTGGCTAATTCCACCTGAACAGATGGCGGACATCGTGAGTTCGTACCATGACGCTGGTCTCACCGTTCACTGTCATTGCAACGGCGATGAAGCTGCGCAAGTGTTCATTGATGCCGTCGAAACAGCACTGGAAAAGCACCCCCGGTGGGACCATCGACACACAGTTCAGCATTGCCAACTGACAACCGCAGCTCAATACAAGAAGATGGCTGCACTAGGAATGAACGCAAACATCTTTAGTAACCACATCTTCCACTGGGGTGATCAACACGCCTCGGTTACCGTTGGGGAAGAACGTGCGGCTCGAATGGACGCTTGTGCCACTGCGGAACGAGAAGGAGTGAGATTTTCTGTCCATAGTGATGCGCCTATTACTCCCATGGGTCATCTCCATACGGCATGGTGCGCTGTTAACCGTCTCACCGCTTCTGGCAGAGTTCTCGGCCCTGAGGAACGAATCAGTGTCAGCAAAGCACTCGAGGCCTGCACCGTTGACGCAGCTCACCAACTCAAGCTGGATCACGACATTGGTTCTCTCGAATCGGGAAAGCTTGCTGATTTTGCTGTTCTCGAAAGCGACCCGTATGAGGTGAATCCCGAAGAGCTCAAGGACATCGCGGTGTGGGGCACGGTGCTAGGGGGAGTCCCACACCCTGCCGGCTCAGAATAAGGAAACAGCGACATGTTCCCCGCGGAGGCCGCAATGGAGGTGTCGGTTATCGGAGGGTATTTGGGGGTCGGAAAAACGACGCTCGTCAACCACATCTTGCGCAACGCCTCGGAACGTATAGCGGTCTTGGTGAACGATTTTGGAGATATCAACATCGACAAGGAGCTGATCGACGCAAGTGATGACAGCACCATCAGTCTGACGAACGGCTGTATCTGCTGTTCGCTCGTCGACGGGTTCGCTGCAGCCTTGGAAGCGGTGGCAGCTTTCCGACCTCCGCCGAGTCGACTTGTCATCGAAGCGAGCGGTGTTGCTGACCCTGGAGCCGTAGCCGCATATGGGCACGCCCCCGGCTTGGTGCTCGACGCGGTCATCGTAGTAGCCGACGCAGCTCGACTAAGAGAACAAGTAACGGATCCACTCGTTGGACAAACTGTCGTTAGTCAGTTAACTGCCGCGGACGTAATCGTGCTCAACAAAAGCGACCTCGTCGATGACCTGGGAACCACCCGCGAGCAAGTCAGTGAGTTAAACCCCGATGCCTTGCTGATTCAGGCGAGCCACTCCGAGGTGAGCCTCGATTTGCTTTTCGGCCGAGAGGTGCGCAAAGCCCAGCGCTCGAACAGCCATATCGGTGAATTCGAATCACGGACTCATAAATCCGATCACCCGCTCTCAAGGAACGCGCTCGAAACCTTGATTAACGAGTTACCGAAAAATATTCAGCGGGTCAAAGGGATCGTTCGCCTCACCGAATCTCCCCAGGTTCCGATGGTGTTTCAACTCGTTGGCCGAAAGTGGGAATTGCGGGCTTTAGCGGATCGATCAAATTCGCCTGAAGGGAACCAGTTGGTAGCGATAGGCCCGAAAGGATCTGTACCAACCGACTGGGACCGGACTCTGCGCTCAGAGAACTAGGTAGCGGCGCAATACAAAATCGTCACGATCCATTGCCCGTCGACGTCATTTTCATGATCTCAGCCAACCTCTGCACGCCTTCCCGGATCGCTTCAACGGAAGGATTACCAAAGCAGAGCCGCATCTTGTTTGCGCCCCAAACCGGATCAACTGACCAACCAGCACCGGCATTGAATTCGATTTCGCTGTCTGCAGCTTCAAGCGAGAAGTCCGCAGTATTGACACCGTCAGCAAAGGTGAGCCATATGAAAATCCCTCCTTGCGGCATGTCGAAATGCACTGAGTCCCCAAAGTTTTGGCGGATAGCCTCAGCCATAGCTTCAGCTTTACCGCGGAGTACAGACGTCAAGCGTTCCGCGTGTTTGTCGAAGTGGGCGCTTGCATATTCGGCGACCACCATCTGTTCCAACGCCCCGGAGCCAGCGTCTGTCTTTAACGAGAGAATCTGCTGAAGCACAGGGGATTCAGCAACGAGGTACCCCACCCTCAATGCGGGAGCAATCGATTTCGAAAACGAACCACAGTAGATAACTCTCCGATTAGGGCCATCAAGTTCCCAAAGAGTTGGAGGCCGATCACACCCCCACAGCAAGTCGGCATAACAGTCATCTTCGAAAATCGCTGTTTGGAAACCGTCCATCGCCGCCAAGATCTCAAGCCTCCGTTCTAAGGGCATGCAAGAACCCGTCGGATTTTGGACAGTCGGAATCGTGTAGAGATACTTTGCTGGTCGACCTTGTGACGAACAGCTTTCGAGCAATTCGACAAGATGATCAGGTCGCACCCCATGCTGGTCAAGACCCACGCCGTGTACGACGACCCCTAAGCGGTTTAACCGGCTGATCATTCCGCCGTAAGTTGCCTCTTCAACGATCACGTTGTCACCGGGCAATAACAAAAGGTCATTCACGAGATCCAAAGCCTGCAACGACCCTGAGGTAACGAGAACTTCGTCGACATTCACGCTTGTTGCAGCTCTCACGCCGAGCTTCTCACAGATGAATCGGCGAAGATCCTCATGCCCTAGTGGGCTACCCCCAAGGTTATATACCGCCAACTTGCGACCCTCACGTTGAAGTACCCGCTGAACAGCCTCCGTAAGTCCCGCAACAGGCACGTTGTCCTCATCGTTATTCCCCCCGACAAAACTAAATGAGGGAATACCACCCCACTTAGCCTCCGCAGGAGGAAGATCTTGTCTGTAAAGCTCGCTGATTTCGAAACCCATTGATCCCCCTCGGCTAAATCACGGTCCGCATCGTAGAGCCGAAAACGTCGATCAGTGCCGCTAGCGTGCATTTTGAGCCTCCCAACACTGAAGAGAGAAGGCCCGGTGTTCAACTACGAGGTCCATGCCATCAAGTACGCCGAACGCGACGCGGTTCGTGCCGAACATTTCATTGGCGGGGACCCGCACGACAATGCGCCGATGCCCATGGACTATTTCGTTTGGCTGATTCGCAGCGCCGACGGACGAGAATGGGTCGTCGACACCGGCTTTGAGCAAGATGACGCCGAGTCTCGAAACCGTACGTTGCTGCGAACCGCAGCAGAAGGGGTGGCCCTCTTTGGGGTCGACGCCCAATCCGTGTCCGATGTGATCATGACCCACTTCCACTACGACCACGCTGGCGGAGTGAACCAGTTTCCCAACGCAACATTCCATGTTCAGGACGACGAAATGTCCTTTGCCACTGGACGTGACATGACTCATAAGGCCTATAGACACGCGTTCAATGTTCGCCACATTCAAGATCTCGTAGGACGCGTCTTTTCTGAAAGAGTGAGATTTCACACCGGAACCGTCGAACTTTCGCCCGGGTTGACGTTGCACCACCTTGGCGGACATACCCGCGGTTTGCAGGTCGTTCGCATAGACACGGGACGTGGTGTCGTGGTTCTAGCCTCAGACGCCAGTCATTACTGGGCCAATATGGAAGAGGGTCGCCCGTTTCCGATTGTTGACGACCTGTCCAAAATGATTGAAGGCTGGGACACCTTGAGGCGCCTCGCTAGCCCAGATGGTGTGATCGTTCCCGGACACGACCCGTTGGTTTTCGAACGGTTCCCGCCGTCTTCTTCTGAACTCGAAGGGATAGCCGTGCGCTTGGGCTAAGCCATCACCATCGGAGAAACGGGAAACTAAAAAGCAGGGTCCCCAGCATCGAGGCCAAGTAATACTCGCCCAGCTGTATCGACCTGGTAGGAGCCGACCATGAAGTGCCCGGCGACGGCCCGAGCGTCATCAAGCAAGCTCATCAATCCCGAAGCTTCAAAATTGGCGGTGCTGCCGGCAGCGTCCACCAAATGTTGGATAGCCCTAATGGCGTTCTGCACAGACCACGAGCATGCCAAACGCACCCGCGCGTGAACGTCGCTGGCGACAGTCTCATCGTTTTCGGCCGCTCTCCATATCAAATCAAGCTGTTCATGAACCCACGCCTGTCCAGATCCGACGAGAGCTTCGGCTTTCGCGATAGCCGAAGCGGCATCTGGTCGATCACTCAAAGGACGTTTCGAATTCAGAGGCTGTTTCGTCCCAGCTAACGACTTGAACTCAGCCATAGCTCGGCGAGCTAACCCACAAGCCACTCCAGTCTTGGGAAACGGAAATCTCAACGCAGACGGCAACCTGTAAAACGGCAAATCGGGAAGAGGTAACGACTTGTTCGGAACGACCCCGCACCAGGCATCATCAACGAAGACATCTTCGAGGACAACATCGTGGGAACCCGTACCCCTCAAGCCGACCGTATGCCATGTGTCTTCAATAAATTGCTGGTCAGCGTCCATCACAGCGAAACAGAGCTCAATTGGTGAACTTTCGCTCACGACACTGTTTAGGACCCACTTATCAGCTGCTGTGCAACCGCTGACGAAATTCCAGCGGCCGGTGATGCGCCACCCGCCAGGTGCACGCACAGCGCGCCCCTTCGGAACTCCGGACCCCGCGAAGACAAGATTTGGTTCTTCGTTCCAAACTCGGCGACAGGTCTCGGGTGGCAGGTATGCCGAAACAAGTTCTGCCTCCTCGTTGCATGTCATAGCGACCCAAGCAGTGGACCCATCTATCTGGGCCAGCTGCGCGGTGAAGTCAATAACAGTCGCAGGATGAACTTCATGGCCGCCGTACTCTTGGGGAACCAGAAGCCTCATTAAGCCGGCATTTGCGAGAGCGGCAATCACGTCTGGGTCGGGACGTCTGGCCGCGTCCGACGACTTCGCTCGTTCAACAATCAGGTTCTCTATGTCCGAGATCAGCCGGTGAATCGGCAACGAGGCCTTTGCCATAAGGGCAAACTATCGTCTCAAGTCGCTAGTGAAGGAGGGGCATGTTGAATTCAATAGATGCAATCACCGCCAACGCAAGTGATGCACAACCGCCAGCTGAGCGACCGCTGGAGGGAATTGGAGTATTTGACCTGACGGATCACCAAGAAGACATCGGCACGATCTCGGGTGAGCTACTCAGACTAAACACCGACCAGATCACGGAAATTGCCGTCGGCGGGGCGTCGGGATGAGCCAGACAACTTTTTCGGATCTTGTAGCAGTCGGGAACCAGATCGCTGACGCTCTTCGAGGCCAGCAAGCATCAATCGCTGTGTCGGAGTCGGCTGCCGGAGGACTCATCAACGCAGCGTTAGTAGCAGTTCCCGGAGCCAGTGATTTCTACCGCGGAGGCATGATTGTCTACACCGCTGCTGGTAGAAAAATTCTCGCCGGCGACGAAGAATTGCCACCAGGGTTGAAGGGCGCAACCGAGGCCTTCGCTCTGGTCCAGGCAAATCGGGCCAAGCTTTTGTATCGAGCCGATTGGGGCATAGGCGAGACTGGTGCCACCGGTCCTTCAGGCAACCCTTACGGTGACCCGCCGGGCTTCGGATGGTTAGCGTGTAGTGGGGGTTTGAACGCAACCCTGCAAATTCGGACCGACAATGATGACCGCACGAGCAACATGCACGCTTTCGCCCTCGCAGCATTGCAACTCGCGGTCAAGACGATAAAGGCGTAGATTTTGAGTGTGGATTCCATACCGCTGTCGGTCCTCGATTTAGCGACTGTCTCCAGCGACGCGACAAGTGCACAAGCACTCCAAGAGGCGACGCTTGTCGCACAACGGGCTGAAGAACTCGGGTATTTACGGTTTTGGGTAGCTGAACACCACAACATGAACACCGTCGCCAGTACATCGCCAGCTGTCCTAATCGCCCACGTGGCTGCTTCAACCGAACGAATCAAAGTGGGATCGGGCGGTGTGATGCTTCCCAACCACGCCCCACTTGTTATCGCAGAACAATTCGCACTTCTTGAGGCTTTGCATCCAGGCCGTATCGATCTGGGTATTGGTCGGGCACCTGGTAGCGACCGTCAAACCATGGCAGTGATTCGAGGGTCCGCGGTGGCATTGTCGGTAGAGGACTTCCCTCGCGATCTCATCGATGTGATGGGTCTCCTCGGAGACGTCCGAACTGATCATGGATTATGGAACAAGTTCTCTGCAACTCCTGTAGCGACGTCGTCTCCGCACGTCATTCTTCTCGGGTCAAGCGGCTTTAGTGCCCAACTATCAGGCGTGTTGGGTCTCCCGTTCGCCTTCGCGAATCACTTCGACACTGGAGGCACACTCGAAGCCGTTCAAATATACCGTGACTCTTTTCGACCCTCACCCATCCTGGAGGAGCCGTACACGATCGTCTCGGCGTCAGCGATCGCCGCCGGAACCAGTGAAGAGGCCGAGAGACTTGCTGCCCCGAGCCGACTGCGAAAATACGGTATGCGGACAGGCCGATTCTTACCCCTGTGCTCTCCCGACGAAGCGATGTCGCACTCTGAATGGGAGCGCGCCGCAGCGATGCCAAGTAACGCTGTCAACGGCACCGCCGACCAAGTCGTCGCAGGCTTGAACCAGCTCGCCGAACAGACCAAAGCGAACGAACTCTTTGTCTACGGCGCCACCTACGGGGTCGCAGAACGACTCATGAGCCTCGAACTAATCGCCAAACGATGGGAGCTTGAAGCCTCGTTAACGGATGCGGAGAACAACCTTTCTAAATGACTGACAACAAAACCATTGCCTTGGGAACACACTTCGGTCCCTATCGAATCGATGCCCGAGGAAACGAGATCACCGCAGTAAGGGGCCACGAACTTGACCCCCACCCATCTGTCATAGGCCAGGCCTTCATCCACAGCAAACAACTACGGATCGAACGTCCAGCTATTCGCCGATCCTGGCTAGAAGAAGGCCCCGGATCCAACACTGAGCGTCGCGGACGCGAAGCCTTCGTAGAAGTTGAATGGGACGAAGCCATAGATCTCGCTTCAAACGAACTCATTCGGGTGCGTGCAGAATATGGAGCACAAGCACTATTCGCTGGCTCCTACGGTTGGGGCTCCTCGGGCCGAGTTCATGCCCCAAGTGCACTTTTATTCAGGTTGCTTCGAATGTACGGCGGCTACACCGACGTATGGGGTACCTACTCGTCTTCCGCCGCCGACGCCATCGTCCCATATTTTCTCGGAATGGGATACCACGCCGCGATCGGTCAAGGCACTAGCTGGTCAGTCATCGCCGAACACACCGACTTGTTTGTGTCCTTTGGAGGGCTCCGACTGTCCAACACCGACGTCACTTACGGAGGGCAAGGTACCCACCACACACAAGATTGGATGGAAAAAGCAAAACGCAACGGGACAGAGTTTCTCAATGTCGGGCCATTACGCGACGATGTGGACCCCGGGATCAACCCACGTTGGCAACCCATTCGCCCCGGCACCGACGTCGCGTTCATGTTGGGATTGATTCACACCCTCACCACAGCGGGACTCATCGACCCAAACTTCGTCACCGACTGCGTTCACGGGTGGGACCGCTTCGAGGATTACGTGGTCGGAACCGTCGATGGAATACCAAAGTCAGCCGAATGGGCATCGGAAATCACCGGTATCAAAGCAAGCGTCATCCGGGAATTAGCCCGAGAAATGTCAAGTCGACGGACACTAATAAATGTTGGCTTATCGGTCCAACGTGCTGATCATGGCGAACAAACCTATTGGACCGCAGCCGCACTAGCGTGTGCTCTCGGCCAGATAGGTCTTCCCGGCGGTGGTCTAGCGTTTCCGTTCGGAGCTCAAGGCAATGTCGGGGCTGGGCAAATACGCAAACGTGTTCCTGGGATGCCACTACCGCCCAGACCTAAGGACTCCCACATCATTTCGGTTTCCAGATTCCGAGAACTATTGGACAAACCAGGGGAGCGATATGACTTCAACGGCAGAAGCGACAAGTTCCCCGACATCAAGATGGTGTGGTGGGCGGGCGGAAACCCTTTCCATCACCATCAGAATCTGAGCGAGCTATCCAGGGCATGGCAACGACCTCAAACAATCGTCATCCAAGAACCATTCTGGACTCCGACGGCCAAGCGAGGCGACATCGTGCTTCCCTCTTCAACGCCGCTCGAACGTAACGACATCGGCGGCGCGGAAAATCTCTTGATTGCCCACGGTCGAGCGCTTGACCCACCCGGCGATGCGCGCGACGACTACGAAATCCTTGCGATGGTCGCGCATCGTTTAAACCTTGAAACCCAGTTCACAGAAGGCCGCAGCGCCGATGACTGGGTCGAAGTTCTCTACGAACTATTTCAAGCAGAGAACGACTGGGCACCCGATTATCACGAATTTCTCGAAGCCGGCCATCTGCGCTATCCCGACATGGCCGGAATGGGAGAAAACAACCAAGTGCTTCTTTCTGAATTTCGCGCCAACCCGACGAAGTTTCCACTAGGAACCCCAAGTGGACGCATCGAACTTTGGTCAGAAACCATCGAACAATATGAGTACGAGGATTGCCCACCACACCCAGCGTGGATGGAACCCTATGAACGGCTAGGGGGGACCGGATCGGATCGTTGGCCTTTACACCTCGTCTCCAACCAACCCACCGTGCGACTGCACAGCCAGTACGACCACACCGAACCGAGCACCGGATCCAAAGTGGCCGGTCGGGAACCGGTTCGTATTCACCCCCGCACAGCTCAGCAGCGCGGAATCGCTGACGGTGACCTGGTACGGGTCTTCAACGAACGCGGCGCTTGTCTCGCCGGTGCAGTCCTAGATGACGCGTTAATGCCAGAAGTCATCCAACTTTCTACAGGCGCCTGGTATGACCCAGACGAACAAGGAATGTGCCGGGCCGGAAACCCTAATGTCCTGACACGAGACAAGGGCACCTCCAAACTGGCGCAAGGCCCGTCAGCGCACACCTGCCTGGTAGACATTGAGCGTTTCGACGAACCAGCACCTCGGGTCGAAGCTTACGATCCTCCCGAACTCATCCAAAGACGGCAAGGTGAAACCGATGTCTAACGAGCATTCATCTGCCCACGAATGGCTACAGGGTTTCGCTCGTGAGCTAGAACTCGACGCACCCGATGACCACACCATCGAAGATCTTTTAGATCTCGCGGGAGTCGCAGCTCACGACTCCGAACGAATCGCCGCTCCAATCGCATGTTGGATGGTCGGAGTCGCTGGGATCGATCCCCACACCGCCCTTGCGCTTGCTCAAAAGTATGCAAGTGAACGCACGACCTGACGATTTACCTACAATCAAATGCTGTGAACGACCGCAACTGGGGTTTTAGAACACGGGCACTGCATGCCGGCGCGAGACCCGATGCATCCACTGGGTCTAGGGCTGTGCCTATTTACCAATCGACAAGCTTCGTTTTCGAAGACACAGCCGATGCAGCAGACAAATTTGCTCTCCAGAAGTACGGCACGATTTATACCCGAATCTCCAACCCCACCATTAACGCGTTTGAAGAACGAATGGCCAGTCTTGAATGCGGAATCGGATCAGTTGCGACCGCCTCGGGTATGGCTGCCGAATTCTTAACGGCGGCGGCTTTGGCAGGAAGCGGAGATAATTTCGTCACATCCTCTGCCCTCTACGGCGGCACACACACCCTTTTCGATGTCACGCTGGGACGTTTCGGGGTTGAAGCCCGGTTTGTCGACGGCGATAATCCCGACGCCTACGCCCAAGTCATAGACCAAAACACGAAATTCTTGTACACAGAGATCGTCGGCAATCCCTTAGGGTCGATTCCTGATCTATCAGCGATCGCCGCAGTTGCACATTCACACGACCTTCCACTCGTCGTCGATGGGACATTCGCAACCCCGTACTTGTGTCAACCCCTCAACCACGGCGCCGACATCGTTCTGCACTCGGCTACAAAATTCATAGGCGGTCATGGTCATTCGATAGGCGGAGTCGTGACCGAATCGGGCCGCTTTGACTGGGGGAGCGGACGCTTCCCCCACATGACTGAACCAGTCGAAAGTTATAACGGACTGAAATTTTGGGAAAACTTTGGAGAATACGCCTTCTGCACCAAATTACGAGCCGAACAACTACGGGATGTCGGAGCTTCAATGTCTCCAATCAACGCATTCTTACTTCTCCAAGGGATAGAAACCCTGCCTTTCAGAATGGACGCTCATGTTGCCAACGCGCAGGCTGTCGCCGAGCATCTTGATCAGCACGAAGCGGTCAATTGGGTGAACTATGCCGGTCTAGCAACATCTCCTTACAACGATCTTGCAAATATCTACTTACCTAAAGGCCCCGGCGCTGTCTTTACCTTCGGAGTGAAAGGCGGAAGACCTGCGGGGGCCAAGTTCATCGAATCTCTCCAAGTCATTAGTCATCTAGCCAATGTCGGAGACGCTCGCACACTCGTCATTCACCCAGCCTCCACGACCCACCAGCAACTCTCAGACGAGGCATTAGCTTCGAGCGGGGTTAGCGACGACATGGTTCGGCTATCGGTCGGACTAGAAGATTTGGAAGACATCATCTGGGACCTCGAACAAGCTTTAGCGAAAGCGAGTGAATCGTGACTGTCATCCATGAACCGGTACCAGGTTGGAGTGAACCAACCGCTAGCAAGAGACTCGATCTATTGAAGCGAACCGGCACCATAGCGATGGTTGGGGTCTCTGCTAATCCATCTCGCCCAAGTAACTTCGTTGCAACATATCTGTTGAGTTCCAGCACTGACTTTGACGTCTACTTTGTGAACCCCATGGCAGATGAGATTTTAGGCAAGCCGTGCTACCCAACCCTCCGTGACCTGCCGATAGTTCCAGACTTGGTTGACGTATTCCGCCGATCCGATGATTTGCCTGAAGTCGCAGAGGAGTCCGTGGCCGTGGGCGCAGCATCATTTTGGGCGCAACTTGGATTGTGGAACGTCGATGCAGCCAACATTGCCATTAGTAACGGACTTGACGTAGTCATGGATCGTTGCCTCAAGATCGAACACGCCCGATTTCACGGAGGTCTTCACCTAGCGGGATTCGACACCGGCGTAATCGACTCACGACTAACCCTATAAGTTCAGCTTTTCAAAGGGCGGACGTGCACACTGGTTGAGTGATGTCTGGTCGAATTGCTGCAGTTGTCTGCCTTGCAACAAGCACGTTGACGATGTCTTGCAGTACACCATCCACCGAAGCCGATAACGGCGCTCTCCTAAGTTCAACTACTAGTTCAAGGCCATCTACCACCCCACCTGATTCGGCACCTAATGACGTCACTGAATTCACCTACAAGGGCGAAGTAGCAGCACCAGATGTACCCAACGGTCTCGACTGGTTCAATGTCGCGAGACCGCTATCTCTAGTGACAGATCTGCGCGGGAAAATCGTCATACTCGACTTCTGGACTCAAGGATGCGTCAACTGTCTTCATGTCATCCCGGACCTGCACAGACTTGAGGAAGAGTTCCCCGACTCACTGGCCGTCATTGGAGTTCACTGGGCGAAATTTGATCATGAACGGACCAGCGAAGCCATAGGAAAGGCAATACAGCGGCTTGGCATTCAACACCCAGTTGTAAACGATGATCACGAATATCTACGCAGGTCCTACCGGGTGCAAGCCTGGCCAACCCTCGTCTTAATCGATCCCCTTGGTCGAGTCGTGGGAGTCCACGCGGGGGAGGGGGTCTACCCCCTATTTGAGCCGGTCATCGACCAAATGACCCGTGAGTACGGAGCCGCAAATCTGATCGATGTCCGTCCGCTGGAACTGATAGCGAAGAGTCCGGACTCGATCCCCACAGTCTTGAGCTTTCCCGGGAAAGTACTAGCCGACCCTTTCGGTGATCGGTTATTCATTGCAGACTCCGGCCACCATCGCGTGGTGATCACCGAACTTGGCGGCCGAATACTGGACGTCGTTGGCGGCGGATCACCCGGTCTAGCTAACGGAGCATGGGTTGACGCCCGATTCAACCAGCCCCAAGGATTAGCACTTTCCGCCAACGGCAGGTTCTTATACGTCGCAGATCGAGGAAACCACGCGATTCGCGTCATTGACCTGCTTCTGCGGAAGGTCCGGACATTCGCTGGAACGGGTCAGCCTGTCCATCGGGTCATCCCGGGGCCACCTTTGTCGACGTCAATTGCGTCTCCTTGGGATGTTGAACGAATCGGCAATCAGTTATTTATCGCCGGAGCTGGTCGCCACCAACTGTGGATCATCGACACGTCAAAAGAAGGACGACAAGCAGACTGGATCGATATCTTTGCGGGCACCGGAGCAGAAGGCATACAGGACGGGCCACGCTTGACGGCAACCCTTTCCCAACCCTCGGGTCTTTCGACCGATGGCTCCACCTTATGGTTCACCGATCCCGAAGCAAGCGCAATTCGATCCGTCGAGCTAAAGGATGGTGACGAAATAACGACCCTGGTGGGCACTGGACTGTTTGCTTGGGGGGATTCGGTTGGCGATGTTGAAAGCACAGAATTACAACATGCCGTAGGCATCGAACTGGTGGGTGACAGCCTCTATATCGCTGACACCTACAACCATCGAATCAAAGCGATTCACCTTTCAAGCGGCGATTCCGTGCTGGTTGCAGGAAATGGATCTCCGGGATTGAAGGATGGCTACGGCCAAAATGCTCAACTCGCTGAACCCAGTGGACTCAGTCTCGCTAATGATGTCTTGTTCATCGCCGACACAAACAATCATCGAATCCGCACTCTGAATATCAAGACCGGCGAAGTCACCACTCTAGAACTCAGCAATCTGCAAGCGGCGCCGCTGATAACGCGCGAAGCCGCAGATGAAACCGTTACTTTTGCCCAACAAGTTGTAAGCCCGGGAACAGTGAAATTGTCCGTCGAATTGCTTCTCCCGGCCGGATACGAATTTAACGACGAGGGCACATTTGCTCTTGACCTCACAATCGAAAACGCAAGGAAATCCCAGGTGGTCGGTAGGAGTTCCTACCGAGCGCAGGGACCCCAAATGCCACAAGAGTTCAACCTATTCATAGGAGACGAGAAGCAACTCAAAATTGAGGTAGACATCACAGTCTTCTACTGTCCTGCGCAGAACGCTACCTTCTGCCTCTTGCGTCATCTCCTCTTGGAACTCCCGATCGAAGTCGGCGACGCAGGGACCCAAAAGGTAGCGCTAACGCACCCACTCCCCTCCGCAGAGGAAATTGATCGCAGCATCGAGAGCGGCAGTGGCTAGACACTCACGGCTCCAAAAAAAGGCAAAGAGCTTCTTATGTGCCGTTGCCATAACAGCAGCAGCGGCGGCGGCCCCAACTTTTCCTAAAGAGTCGACCGCCGAAGCTGAAGAAACCATTGAAACGGTCGCGCCGGACCCGACCGTCGTAGCGGTAGTCGAAGGTCCAGGAGGCATCGGGTATTGGATTGTCGCGGCTGATGGATCAATCGAAATTATCGGCACCAGCATCGTCCCACCTCTCGGTGACCGAGAGCCAATAATGGACAGAGTTCGAACCGCATATGCGGGCGCTCCCGGAGCACTGGGGATTTGGCTCGAACTTGCCGACGGGACGAAACTCGCTGTGGGTGACCCCGGTCCCAGGATCTTCACTGGAAATGACCGGCCCCCTGGATGGCTTTTTGGTCTCGCGCTCAAACAACTCATGAAAGGTCGCTGGATCGACGAAATAGATCGTGGCTGCGTAACTGAGCTTCCCCGAGCCGTCCGAATCGGACAACTCCTGCTGCCAACAATGACTGAAAGTCAATTCGGTGCGGCAATCGAAGAATCACGAGACCATCAAATCGCAGGAATTCTGCTTTCAGGTGGGGCCACTCCGTGGATCGGTCGCCGAATCAACGAATTGCAGGACTTCGCTGGACGGATCCCCTTACTTATGGCCGCTGACGAAGAAGGTGGCAGAGTACAACGGCTCCACCATGTCTTACCGAATCTGCCAAGCGCAGCTCGTCAGGTAAACGAACGCTTGGAACTGGTAGCTCAACGTGCTGAACGTCATGCAACTCAAATGCTTGAATTCGGCTTCGACGTCAACTTCGCACCCGTTCTTGATGTCGGTGCCGGACCAGGGATCGGTGACCGATCATTTTCTAACGATCCATCGCTGGTAGCGGACTACGGAATGGCAACAATCGAAGGTCTGAGCGACGGCGGTGTACTCCCAGTCGTTAAACACTTTCCCGGACATGGGTCAGCTAGCGCAGATTCACACCTAGGACGTTCGGTCGGACCACCATTGGCCCAATTGCGTGAAAACGACCTTGTCCCGTTTAAGGAAGCAATATCATCGAGAAAAGTTGCGGTGATGGTGGGACACATCGAAATACCGGACCTAACCGGTGACCTACCAGCATCATTATCGCGGGCCGCTATCGATGGTCTTCTACGAAACGATCTAGGATTCAACGGACTGGTCGTGACCGACGCGCTTAACATGCGCGCCATATCTGACCGTTGGACCGTTGAGGAAGCGGTCGTCATGTCGCTTGAGGCAGGCGCGGACTTAATGGTTCTAGGCACACTGGCTGAAGTGGGCGCTGCCTTCGACGCCATCGACCGCGCAGTTCATCAAGGAGAGGTACCAGTTGACCGGGTTGATGAAGCAGCCACCCACGTGCTCAGAGCCAAGAAAGTTAACGCGTGCACGCTAGTCGGGCGGGTGCGCGGAGTATTCAACACCGTTTATGACTGGTGATGAACTGCATTGCTGTGAAATTTCAGTCGAAGGTAATAACTGATCTCGTAACTGATCCAGCCTTCATGGCTTCGAAACCTTCGTTGATTTCTTCCAAACTGATGCGCGCTGACACCATTTCGTCAAGCATCAATCTGCCATCCAGGTACATGTCCACCAGGCGGGGCATATCAGTTCGAAACTGATTCGAACCCATGTTTGACCCCTGAATCTTTTTCTCAAACAGAAAATCAACACCATGAAGTTCAACGTTGGTGCCGATAGGGATCATCCCGATGACAGTCGCCGTGCCACCGTTGCGCAAGCTCTGGAAAGCCTGTTCGGAGGTCTGCTTAAGGCCCACTGCCTCAAATGATTTATGAACTCCGCCTCCGGTCATCTCGTGGATCGCGCCAACAGCGTCAGTGTCGGCAGCGTTTACAGTGTCGGTTGCGCCCATCTGACGGGCTACCTCAAGCTTGTTATCGAGCATGTCAACAGCGATGATTCTGCCGGCACCCGCAATTCGCGCTGCCTGAACAGCAGCGAGACCAATACCGCCGGCACCAAATACAGCGACTGTCTCTCCTGGTTCTACCCGAGCGGTTCGAAACACCGCCCCGACACCGGTCATGACCCCGCAGCCAATAAGAGAAGCACGATCAAGAGGCATGTCCTCCCGGATCTTCACAATGGCATGCTCATGCACCAGCATCTGTTCTGCGAACGACGAGAGATTGAGAAACTGCCAAGCCGTATCACCGTCGATGGTCAAACGCGGAGTTTCGTCGGGACCTCGATTGCACTCCACGTCTTTGTTGGAGCACAGCGACAAACGGCCCTCAATGCAGTACGAACAGTGACCGCAAAACACCGAAAGGCACGTGATGACATGATCCCCGGGCTGCACGTAACTCACGTCCGACCCGACTGCCTCCACAACCCCAGCGGACTCGTGCCCAAGCACGGCCGGAGTCATGTACGGGTACTTGCCCTCCATAAAGTGAAGATCACTGTGGCAAAGACCAGCAGCCGATGTATGGATAAGAACCTCCCGTGGCCCCGGTTTGTCGATCCCCACTTCACTTATCTCAAGCTCACCTGGAATTTCGTTAAGAACTGCTGCCTTCACACCAAACCCTTTCGGTCACGAGGCCCAATCGATTTACTAACCTCATCCTCAACCTCGTCGAATGAGGAGGCTAGTCCTAGTGTCCACGATGAGTAAACCGGCCTGCGATGTTGTCCTGCTATGAGGTACCGATAGACAACAAGTTTTCGACCGGCCGATACAGCTCTTCTAAGTGGTCAAGCTCTTGCGATGACAACTCGATACTGCAAGCTTCGACCAGTTGTTGCAGCTGCTCAACTCGCGACACCCCCACCACTGGTGCGGTGATGCCTGGCTTAGCAAGCAACCATGCAACAGCTATCTGCGCCGGCCGGCAACCGCGGTCGTCGGCGAGAGCGATGACGCGATCAGCGATTTCGAAATCCATTTCACCCCTGTACAGAGACTCGGTTCGCGTCCGATCTTGGCCGGTCGAACGGGCCGTCGTCCCACCATCGAGACTTCCCCGGTATGCACCCGCCAAGATACCGCGCGCCAAAGGAGACCAAGGCTGCAGAGCCACTCCAGTGCTCAGGCAATAGGGGTTCATCTCCCGCTCTTCTTCTCGGTAAATGAGGTTGTAATGGTTTTGCATACTGATGAACTCTGTCCAACCATTGATACGAGCGGTCAACTGCAACTCAGCGAACTGCCAAGCGAACATCGAAGAGGCACCGATGTGAAGAGCTTTGCCTGCCTTGACAACGTCGTTGAGCGCTTCAAGTGTTTCTTCAATCGGTGTGGAGGCCGCACCTCTAATGCCGTGTGGGTGGCGGTGAATAATGAGTTGATCCACATAATCAAGTCCGAGGCGACGGAGCGAACTATCGATGCCTTCGATGACGTGTTTTCGAGAAAGCCCGCCTTGGTTGGCTCCGCGACCCATGGGCATACCAATCTTGGTGTTAATCACGTACTCCTCGCGGGGTAATAATTCACGCAACAACTGTCCGACCACCTCCTCACAGGCCCCAACCCCGTAAATATCAGCGGTATCGAAATAAAAAAGTCCGGCTTCAATCGCAGCCTGGAAAATCGGGCGGGCATCGTCAATGCCTAGAGTCCAATCGCCTTGATGACCTCGGCCGGGTTCACCAAAGTTCATAGTGCCAAGACATAGCCGAGGCACACGCAGTCCTGTTTTTCTCCCGAGGGTGGTGGTTGCAAGCATGGCCGCTCCTTAATGGAAGATCGATGGCAGCGTCAGAGAAATCTGAACGGGTGTCGCCAATAGACAGCGGCCACTACTCTACGGCAACTGCCATCTGAGGTCGGAGGCGTATTCGTTGACTGAACCAGTGCTGTACGAAGAACGCGACGGTGTCGCAATCATCGCTATCAACCGACCTGAAAGGCTGAATACTCTGACCGCTGAGGTCATCGAAGGAGTAGCCGACTACATCGACAAGGCCACCCAAGCCACCGATATCTCCGCCATTGTGCTGCGAGGCGAGGGGGAGAACGTCTCGGCTGGATACGACCTACGAGAATTCTTGGAATCGTCGGTTCTGACTGAAGGAGAGGTCTGGGACCCGGTAGCGGACTATCAATCGATGTCAGCCAATGTCCGCCGATTCATGACGATCTGGGAGTGCCCTAAACCAGTTATCGGTGAAGTTTCGGGTTGGGCTCTCGGAGGAGCCACCGACTTAATACTTTGCGCTGACCTGCTCTTTATGGCCACCAACGCACAAATTGGTTACGCACCTAGCCGGATATATGGAACCCCCACCACCATGATGTGGGTACATCGCATTGGCCTAGAACACGCGAAACAATTCCTGCTGACGGGTCGCCCGATCGATGCCAAAACAGCATTTCGGATCGGTTTGGTTTCACATATCTGTGAGCCCGATGAACTATCAGAGGCTGCGGAAACCGAAGCGCGGCGCTTCGTCAATATTCCAGCTAACCAGCTTGCCCTCAACAAGCTTCTCATCAATCAAGCTTTCGAGAACATGGGACTCCGAACATCGCAGATGCTGGGCACATTCTTTGACGGGATTGCCCGCCATACCCCCGAAGCTCAGGAATGGGTATCACTCATAAACGAAGGGAACTTCAGAGACGCCGTCGCTGATAGAGATCGCCCTTGGCGCGATTACGGTCAGAGTTCTGAGGACGGCGAATAAGGTTCGCGTTGAGCCCAGGGTCACTCAGACGGCAATGTCACCTCAACGACGGGCGCTAATGGCTCCTCGCCGGCTGTGACCGCATCGACAATTTGCTTCCAGGTCAGCAACCACACTTCCCACAGCGGTCCGATTCGCCATTCATCTACCGGGATAGCAGTCACCTCTACCCCAAATTGGCGCCAAGCGTCTGTACGAACGATGTCGGTTCTGGCTGGACGACTACCGTAGCGATCGGGAACTCCGTACTGAAATAGGGGTTCAACAAAGGCGTCGACTAGTCGACCGGCGTTTCGCCTATTTGGTGTATTGCTGACTACGCCGGCGTAGTTGACAATCTTTACGCACCCGTTATCAATGACAGCTACGTCGACCTCGTCGGGAAGTTCGGGAAGAAATCGCACGCTAACAGCCGGCATCCCTGAAGAACCCCAAGTCAACGAACGAGAGTCCGTATTATTCACACTCGCCGAAGGCTGGAAACGACTAAACCACGCCACTTCCCAACTGGGGGCGATCTCAACTCCCCAGCGGAGTATCTCTTCAACGAACTTCGGCCAGGGAACGACACCTTCGACGTTCTCTCGGTGAAGGCGTTCAATCGCCACCAAGAAGTAAAGACCCATGCGACTTGAAAGCGGATCCGGAATGACCGCAGTTTCAGCATGTTGAGGATCGGTAAGATCATCAATCTTTTCTGGCGCCCGCAACGGCAAGTCGCCAGGCTCGGGTAACTGATCAACGGGACGCGGAACAGCGTCATATCGAGACTTCGATCGATTCAAGCAGGCCGCCAACTGGCTCACCGGAGTGAGCATTCCGTCTTGAAGTAACAACGAAGGATCAAGCCGATCTGCCGAGATGGGTCGGTATGGTTCAACCAGCTTTTTTTCTGTGACTAATCGCCGTTCAAGGCTGTCGATCCCCAGGACCACGTCTGCGATCGGATTAGCGGCAGTCCGTTCAAGCAAATTAACCATCGTTGTCGAGTCTTTTTCGACGAACACAAGCACCTCGATCCCCGTGCGGCTTGTGAAGTCGTCGATTGCATCCTGAGGCAAGTGGAACTCTTCATGGGTTAACAGTCGAATGGTGTCTGCTGTTTTCACACTTGGTGCGCAACCGGCAAGAAGACAAGTCACCACACCTACGGCAACGAAAGCCACGCCGAAGTGAAGGAGAGCCCTATTCATGGCGGGAAGTCACCACTACCAAAACGACGCCGCTTTGGACAGAGATGGTTGGCGTTTGGACCACTTCGTTACTAAGACCCAAGCTACTGAATGGCGGAATTTCGTCTGCTGGTCCAAGATCCCAACGTAACCCTTCAGTCGACACTCTTGTGTCGCTGCCAAGAGCGAGAAGGGTCAACCAAGAACCTGTTTGGACTTCTATATCGAAAGGTTTTCCGGGCTTCAAGGCCACAGATCGACTTGCGCCACAGTGAGTGATTATGCGCCGGTTGATGTTGTCATCGTTAGCTATGAGCATCGACCCGACCAGTAAGTGATCGAGTCTTCCCCCGCCTCCCGTAAGAATGTCGACACCCGTCGCGCCTGCGGTCCAAGCGAACTTCAGTGCCAGGGCAAGGTCACTCGCATCTTTGTCTTGGGCGTGCCGCTCTAGCACTAATCCGGGATCCGTTTTTCGGAGAGCGTCGAAATCGAGAGAATCGAAATCTCCTACAACGACATCGACCGGTAGTCCTAAATCCCGGGCGTGTCGGTACCCAATGTCTGCTGCGATCACCAATGTCGGTGGAGGACCTGACGGAAGTGACGGGATTCCCGGACCTCCATCGATAACCCAAGTTCGAGTGGGATCGAAAGAAGTAGCGCTGCTTGGCGACGTAGACACAGACCCATGATTGCTAAAAACCGCAGCGAATGGCAATGAGTATCGCGTGAGCGACCCATTCTGGGGTCTGGCTGCCGGTACCTTCGAGGAATGATGCGCTCGCTCCGACGGCTTCTCCGCGTGCCTGTCATCGTCGTAATGGCGGTGGTGTGCGCCGTTTTTTTGGCAAATGTTGGCGTCGCGATCGCGCCACATGCCAAAGAAGCGTTATTCGCCGTCGAACGAGAACGGATTGACGTTGCCCTGAATCTTTCACCGGGGGCGCAACGAACTGAGGTCTACGACAGTGTCGGGAATGAAATAGGAATTTTGCGATACGACATTGATCGTGAACTCGTCACGTTCGATCAGGTACCGGAAGAAGTGCTCGCAACATTGCTTGCTGTAGAAGACAACAAGTTCTGGCTGCACAACGGGGTGGATGTTCGCGCTATCGCTAGAGCGATGATTCAGAACGTTACGAGTGGCGGAATCACCCAAGGCGGTTCGACGATCACTCAACAAATCGTGAAATTGCGTGTCGTAGGGGATGAGAGTTCGATTAGCCGGAAAATCCGCGAAGCCGTGCTCGCCGCGAGATTAGAAGAGGAGTTCTCCAAGCAAGAAATACTTGAGTTCTATCTCAACGAAATTTACTTCGGGAATGGTGCCTACGGACTTCAGGCTGCAGCCGAAACCTATTTCGGGAAGGATGTTGCAGCGCTCGATATTGGCGATGCCGCATTCTTAGCTGGGCTTATCCGAAGCCCTGGCATCTATGACGGTTTCGAAGATGTTGAGATAGCTGGCAAACGTCGAAGCATGTCGCTACAGAGCGCGGAAGAAGCTGGAATTATCGATACCGACGAACGCGAACGCTTCGAACAACGCGGTCTGCCTGATCGAAACAGAAGTCCCCAACGGACGGACGAAACTCTCCGCCGAGATTATTTTCTGGACGAGGTAACGGAAGCTCTACTCAAGCACCCGGCGTTAGGTGAGACGTATCAAGAGCGGTTTGCACAGGTCTATAACGGAGGTCTTCGAGTATGGACCACGTTCGATCCGACTCTGCAGAAGCATATGGAGCAGGCCGTGCGAGAGGTGTTGCCCGAAGGTTCGGACGACTTTGAGGTTGCGATGGCATCTGTCGATCCGTCCACAGGTGCAGTGCGAGCATTCATTGGCGGTCCCGAGTTCGCTGATTTTCAATTCAACCTTGTGACTCAAGGGCGACGACAGCCGGGCTCATCGTTTAAGACATACGTCCTTGCCGCCGCGGTCGAGAAAGCTGGACTATTTCCGTTCGACACCATCAGTGGAAAGGGACCCTGCACTTTTCCTAATCCACCGAATGTGGACTATGAGGTCAGTAATTTCAATGACAGTGACGGAGTAGTGGGGACGGTTCAGTTCGCAGTGTTGAAGAGCTCGAACTGCGGATTCGTCCGACTTGGATTACGAACTGGTCTAGAAAATGTCGTTGAGGTTGCCAATCGGCTCTTGGGCCGAGATAGCGAAAATTCCTTCCGCCCATACCTATCTATGTCGCTTGGAGCGCAAGAAGTTACACCCCTGGAGCAGGCCGTAGCGTATGCAGCAATCGCCAACGGCGGTCTACGGATGGAGCCCTACTACATAAGCAAGATCGAAGACGCATCAGGGTCGGTGATTTATCAGCATGTTCCAAGAGGCCGTCGGGCGATCAAATCGACTACAGCGGCGTGGGTCACCAAAGCACTTGAAGAGAACGTTATTGCAGGGACAGGGCGTCGAGCCCGTCTCGAAAGCGGACAACCTGCCGCGGGGAAGACCGGTACCGCACAGGATTTCAGCGACGCGTGGTACGTAGGGTTCACGCCCCACTTGAGTACTTCAGTTTGGATGGGACACCCAGAAGAAAAGGTGCCCATGAACGACATCCAAGGCCGCGACGGGACAGGTGGCTGGGTTCCGGCACGGATCTGGAAGGCTTACATGACGCGTGTCTTGGAAGGAGAGCAGATTTTGCCCTTAAGCCGTCCGCCGCCACCTCAACGAAGTGCTCAGCATTTGTATCTGCCTGAGGAAATGTGCGCTGTTGACGTACAGCTAGATCGAGACCGCGGACCGATGCAATTTGATTTGCCCTGTTCGATGGTTGAGGTGGATCTCGACGTCGGTAACTTCGTGGCGCACCCGGAGGCGAACTGTCGAATGACTGAGCTATCAAGCACCGGCGTTTTTAGGGATGAGTACCTCAATTGTGCGCTAGTGGCTAGCCGTAACCCGGTGACCACTACTACGGTGCCCCCAGAAGGAGGCACGGATGGAGCTTGAGGGTGCCTTGCGTGCTAGAACCGGGGCAGGTTGAGAGTAAACGATTCGGGTTGTTGGGGAGGCAACATTGAGCGAACTTGAGGTTTTAGTGGAACTTCAGGAGCTAGATATCCGGCTCTCTCAGCTTTCCTATCGTTCAGCGACGCTTCCTGAGCATCAGGAAATAACCAACCTTCAAGATGAAGATAAGAAACTTCAACAAGAAATCGCTGAGGTGCTGACGCACCTTGAGGTTCTTAGGAAGAGTCAGGTTGAACGAGAAGCAGAGGTGCAGGCTTTAGAAGACAAGATCGCCAAATCGACGAGCGCTCTGTATGGAGGCGAGATGACCTCACCGAAAGAGGCGACCGCCCTGCAAAGTGAGATCGATTCTATTTCGCGTCGCCAATCGGTTCTAGAAGACCAGATTATTGAAGTGATGGAACAAATTGAGCCTTTCGCCGTAGAGGAGGCTCGGATTTTAGGCCAGCGAAGTGCTGGTGGTGAATCGCGTCAGCAACTGGAAAAGCAGCTAGCTGAGACTCAAGATGAAATCGAAGGCCAGCGAGAAGCAGTGATCAAAGCGAGAGTTCATCTGGAAGAGCGTGCCGGTGCTGACTTGGTAGCGCTTTACGAACAGAACCGAATCAGGATGGGGGACCATACAGCGGTGGGTCGCCTAGTGGGCACATCGTGCGGCGCCTGTTTCTTGGAGATCTCAGCCGTCGAAATTGATCGAATTCGGAGGTTGCCGAGTAACGAACCTTCGGAATGCCCAGAGTGCGGCGCACTTCTCATTCGGTAACGGTCCCCTGATGCTGTTGTGGTTTGCAGGCACCGCGTTCGCAGCGATGTGGTTCACCTTCCGAGACGCCGCCATAGATCACCGCCTTGTAATAGTGGGCTCTCTTTTACCCGGTGTGATTGACGGGCTCTATGGTCAAGCATGGGTTCTACACACACTTTCTGCCCCGATTGTCCTCCTGGTGATGTTGATGTTGGTCACTATTGGGCGTCGTCATTTACGTCGACTGGTCCTCGCTCTTCCCATTGGCATGTTCTGGCATCTGGTATTTGATGGCGTGTGGATGGATACCCAACTGTTTTGGTGGCCCGTAACGGGACTGTCTTTTGCTGAAACTGCGGTACCGGCCAGTGAGCGATCGTTCTCCACCGTTCTCGCCCTGGAGTTAGTTGGTCTAGTCGCTCTTTGTTGGGTGTGGCGCCGTATGGGTTTGACCAATTCCACGCGTCGCCGGTTGTTCATTCGAAGTGGACGTCTGGATCGCGTCATAACTGACCCTCCAACGAAGAGTCATTAGTGCTGTTCATCGTTCGACACGGAAGGACAGCGGCTAACGCCCTCGGTCTTTTGCAAGGCCGCGTAGATAACCCCCTTGACGATCAGGGACGCAAGCAGGCGGAGCAGATAGCTGAGGCCTTAGGTCGGGTGGATCGGGTGGTTTCGTCCCCTCTTCGGAGAGCTACGCAAACAGCGGAAGCGTTGGGGCAAACCCCCCTAATAGACGAACGTTGGGTCGAACTTGATTACGGCGATTGGGACGCCCGACCCGTCGCAGATATCACTCCCCAAGAATGGGCGGCGTGGAGGGAAGATGATTCCTTTTGCCCTCCCAGGGGAGAGTCCCTAGCTGACTTAGATCAACGAGTCGCGGCGGCTTGCGAAGATCTGATTCCTCAGGCCGAAAGCGAAAACGTTGCAGTCTTTACCCATGTTTCGCCGATTAAGTCAGCTGTCGGGTGGGCATTGGGTGTGTCGGAACAGATTTCTTGGCGCCTAAATGTTGCACAGGCGCAAATAACAAGAATCGCGATACGAGGCAACCGACCGATTTTGACTGTGTTCAATGAGACAGCGCATTTAGAAACCAAAGTTCTTGACTGAATTTAGGCAGCCCTAAAGTTCCCATCGTTTAGTTGGATTACTCGTCCGTCGTTAACCATTCGATCCAGGTGGATCTGGGCGGAGCTAAGTTCGACGTGGTTCACGAACTGCATCTCGACATGGGGGCGATACACGAAACGGTGTGCAGCGCACTGATCCAACGACCGAGGTTCTTTCAAGAATTCCAGCATGGACAACTCTCGATTCGTAATTACGTTCGCGAATTGGTCCAGGAGGGCAAGAAAGTTCTCTCGGCCCGAAATCACCCACTTGTGGTGGAACGTTACAAAGTGATCAGCGTCGATTGACCGACACCGCTCAATAGATTGTTCGAAGTCGTAAAGAGATGACCATTCATCGAAGTAGTAAGGACCGAATCCAGACAAGTCGATGTCTCCGAGGTACGCGGTGCGTGCTTGGGGGATTACGAACACGCAATGCCCCTTGGTGTGTCCGGGTGTGTGTACTACTTCAATTTCGACTCCGCCAAGATCGAAGATTGCCGCATCAGAGAAAGTTGAGATCTCCGTTCGGGGCGCATAATAAAAATCGTCGACAACTTCTCGACGGAAGTCCTCCTCGACGGCAGCGGGCATTCCGTACATGGCCATCAAGCCATCTAAAGAAGTCAGCCCTATGGCATCTGCCTCGTGACAGTGCACGGGTACATCCTCTAGTTGGCTCAATCCAGGTAGGTGGTCCTCATGAACGTGAGACAAAAGCACGTGGTCTACGGAGAATGACAGTCCACGCTCCGCAATGGTTAGCGAAGGATCAATGAGAGCGACTTGGCGTGTTCCGCGCACCAGCAAGGAGTTCCCGTGAGGGTATTTACCTCGATCCGCTCCTGTGAGAACTGTGGCAGCGCCAAGGTCAAGCCCTCCAGGCCAATCAACATCGAGAAAATCATCGCCCATGGTTGTGAGGGTACTTGTAGCCCGAGTCTGAATTTTCGGGAAGGCAGTTGACGGTGGCGGTGAGTCAGCCTGTAGGCGGGATTCTGTCCAGTGACGAAAGTCACGTGGGTGACCATCCATCTCAGCGGTCTACCCGGAATCTTGAGGCGAGCCGCCTGATTCCTGCTTGACCTTGCTCCGGGCGGGGTTTGCAAGCCGCGCAAGTCACCTTGCACGCTGGTGCGCTCTTACCGCACCGTTTCAGCCTTGCCTGTGACTAGCGGAACTAGTCCATCGGCGGTCTATTCTCTGTTGCACTTTCCGTCGTCTCGCGACGCCTGGTCATCAACCAGCGCCCTGCCCTATGGAGTCCCGACCTTCCTCAATTGACCTCATCTCTGAAGGCAAGACCAACTGCGGTCACCCAGCCGACTCACCGCCAATATCAACTGTATCGCCGGTTCAAGAGACTGACCCGAGAAGCTTCCGTTTACTCGAAAAGTGAGTCTCGCTTGGGCGCCCAACGGCCACCGAGCACTCCGCCAAGAGTGGCGAGAGAGATGGCGAGTAGACATACGAATATCAAGCTCAGCCAAGACACGGAACGAATGCCGCGGGCCACTCGCACAAATTGTGCAGCAAAGGCGAGTAACACTGCTGGGCTGGCAGTGAGCATTCCATGGGCAATGTGTGCCCGCGGTGCCCGCCAGGCGGCGATGAAGCCGCCGAGAATGAGGCCGACTGAAAGTGCTGCGGTGACCACGAGAGAATTGTCGCTGTCTTGTTCCACCAAGTTGCCGATTAACAACCCGAGTATCACTACTACAGAAAGTGAGAAAAACGCGCCGGACAGCCACGAACTGCGGTTAATTCGATGGCCGAAGAACAAAAAATCTTCACGCAACGAGCTTTTCCTCCTACTTGATGATCGAACGCTTAATTAGTGTGGACAATCCGGTGACGGATGGGAAAGAATCCTGATTGAAATGAGTATCAGCGAACCAGTCCACGAGACAGTCTTACATCCGAATCGTGGCGTCGCGGTTGGCGAGGCGTACCAGAGTTCTCTTCCGTTCGCGCCAGGTTCGAAGGCATGGCAGCAAGTCGCGGCCTGCCGTGGAATTGATGCTTCGGTATTTTTTCCGGATGACGAAGATGACAATGCAGAGACCGCTAAACAAATTTGCGATAATTGTTCGGTAGCGCAGCCGTGCCTCGAGTACGCAATAACAGTGCGGGAAAAAGAAGGCGTTTGGGGTGGAGCGACACAACGTGAACGGCGAAGCATTATCCGCCGCCGTCGACGTGCAGCGGCGCGACAGCGGTCTCAACGCGAGCTCGGTTCGCGGAACTGAAGAATCATCTGGACGATAGAGTCCGAACCGTGACCAACGACGAGAACGCTGCGGAGAGCCAAGAGACGTTAGAGGCGCATGGCGGCTGGTCGACTGTCCTCAGTGATTTAGTAGCGGGAGTTGATCTGACGCCTTCGGCCTCGCGCGCTGCCCTTGGAGCGATACTTCGAGGTGAAGCTACCGATGCACAAGTAGCAGGTTTCATCATCGCATTGGGAATGAAGGGGGGGTCGGTCCTGGAACTGACTGGACTTGTCGAAGCGATGATGGATGCCGCAGCACCTTTAGAACTACCCGATGGAACAATCGACATTGTTGGAAGCGGTGGAGCGCCATCACGACGGAAGCATGCCTTGAGCGTTTCGACGATGGCAGGAATCGTTGCGTCAGCCGCGGGAGCTGTTGTATGTAAGCATGGTTCGGTTGCGGCGTCATCAAGCAGTGGGTCATTCGACACGCTGACGGCATTGGGTCTCGCTATCGACTTAGATGGCGACGGAGTGGCCCGCTGTGTTGAAGAGATCGGTCTTGGTTTCGCTTTCGCTAAGACGTTCCATCCTGCAATGAGATTCGTGGGTCCAGTGCGATCTGAACTTGGTGTTCCGACAACATTCAACTTTCTTGGACCGCTATCGCACCCAGGAGGTGTGCGCCGCCAAGTTGTTGGTGTCAGCGATCCCACGATGGCACCCCGGGTGGCTGGAGTCCTTGCGGCAAGAGGTAGCGAACACGCTTTAGTAGTGCACGGAGGCGATCGGCTTGACGAAATCACCACCACCGACGTGACTCGAATTTATGAGGTCCGGGATGGAGAGGTGGTCGGCGATACAGAATTTGATCCCGAATCGGTAGGTGTTCGACGAGTCAACCGAGCAGAAATCCAAGGCGGGACCCCTGAAGAAAACGTTCGGATCATGCATGAACTCTTCTCGGGGGCGGACAAAGGCCCAAGGGCCGACATCATCGCGGTGAATGCAGCGGCGGGACTTCTTGTGGCAGGGATTGTTGATGACTTCGGCTCCGGAGTAGATGCGGCCAAAGATGCCATGGCTGACGGTCGTGCTGCTGCCCAAATCGAGGCAGTCGTCGACCTAAGTAACGAGATTGCTAGCTAATCATGGTTATCGGGCAGTCTCTACCTTTTGGGGTTGGGGACGTTGTTCGCTTGGCTGCCACATCCGATGAGAGCCGTCAGCATCTAGTGGATCAAACAGGAACAGTGGTAGCCGTGCAACCTGGCAACCGCTTCGTTATGGCTGCGGTCAAGTTCGAAGATGACGAACGGCGCTGGACCATGGTTTATGACGTAGATGAGTTGGAACTCATTGAAAGATATGGGCACGGCGTGAGGTTCTCGGGTCGCCGTCTCAGTTCGTGATGACTTAGCAGCCTTGCCTCACCGGTTGGGTGCTGCGGATCCGAAAATCATCGAGGCCCGGATACCGGGACGACAATGGCCGGTCGCAATACACCAGACGTAATTCGTGTGCCTGGCTATCGAGCCAGTTTGCTACGCACCGCAGTTCATCCACCTCGTCCTTTCCAGTGATGCCGGTTACCTGACAAGGACGGACGTCAGTTCCCTCGTGTTCGGCCCACTTTTCTGCAAGTCGCCCCTCCTCTAACGTCGTAACGCCGATTCCGGGACCTTCCACCACCATGCGCCCGGCGGAACGAATGCTGTCAAGCTGATACGCGCGTCGAAGAGCATTAGACAAGGCTGCAGCGCGGCGACGAACGTCTGCTGCCTCCTCGAAACGCTGCTGATTAGCTAATTCGATCATTCGATCTCGAAGCGGTTCAAGTAGTCGTTCAGGGCGCCGGATAAGAGCTTCTAACGCGTCTTCTACGACGTCGTTATAGGACTGTTCAGTTACCTCGCCAGAGCAAGGGCAAAGACTCGCGCCAATTTGAGCGGCGACGCACTGGCCTGCAACATTTCGACCCGTAACCCGCTGAGTGCAGCGCCGTAACGGGATCACACTCTCTATGGCATCGGCTATGTCTCTAGCGACCTTACGTGAGGAAACGGGACCGAGGTAGAACGCTCCGTCGTCGCGGGACTCGCTCACAATAGATAGTCGAGGGAACCGCTCCCCTAGGGTGAGTTTTACGTATGCGTATTTCGGCCAATTCTTGGCTCGACGGTTAAAACGCGGGCGGAGTTGATGAATAAGGCGAACTTCCAATACCTCGGCTTGAAGTGGAGCGCGACATACCGTGTAGTCAACGCGCTGAGTTTCACGTAAGAGCTGGTCTACTTTGCGTCGTCGATCGCTAGAAAAATACGACCGAACGCGCGCTCGGAGATTCGTTGCTTTGCCGACGTAGAGCACTTCGCCTCGCCGATCGATGAAGCGGTATACGCCAGGGGAACGGGGGAGGTCTTCGGTTAGACGTAGTTTCGTAGCTTGAGGATGGTGTTGGATTTTCGGAAGCTGCTGGAGATCGTCAAGTCCCAGCACACCCAAGGCCGATGCTTGCTCAAGGAGCTGGTGAAGTAGGTCGGCGGTAGCTTGAGCATCGTCAAGAGCGCGATGGTTCGGTTGATGAGCTAGTCGAAAATATTTCGCCAGTGTGCGGAGTTTGTGGTTTGGGACTTCATGGCGAATCAAACGGCGCGCGAGGGCGAGTGTGTCAACCTTGCAACCTTCCCAATGGGTTCGTCCGGAGCGTCGCAATGCCGCATTTAGGAAGGCGAGGTCGAAACCAACGTTGTGCCCGACAATGACGGAATCACCGACGAACTCCAATAGAGATGGAAGAACCTGTTCGATTTTTGGCGCCCGGCACACCATTGCGGTTGTAATGCCGGTTAAGACTGTGATTTGAGGAGGTATGGCCCTTCCAGGGTCAACGAGCGTCTGGAAAGTTCCGATTTGTTGGCCTCCCTGATACTTAACGGCGCCAACTTCGGTGATCATGTCAGTGTCGCGACGTCCTCCCGTTGTCTCAAAATCAAGTACACAAAACGTAACTTCGTAGAGGGGGGTGCCGAGATCATCAAGCGATTGCTGAAACACATAGACGAATATAGCGAACAAGTGTTCGATAGGGGTAACCTGTCGGCGGGAGGATTTGAGACCCTATGATCGGCCGGCGATGCGTCTTAGTAGTCCGCGCTTTCGCCCGACGGGAGTTGGCGTTTCTATGGTTGCGAGCGCTCCAGCAAAATCTGCCCCACTCTGAAAACGCTGTTCCGGATCCTTTGACATGGAACGCAGCACGATTTCCGCCAAGTCGTCTGAGACGCCGGCGTCACGGGGATCAGGTGGAGGGAGTCTTACGTGCGCGTGTAACAGCTCATTGCGCTCACCGTAGAAAGGAGCGGCGCCCACCACCAGGCGGTACAGCGTCGCCCCCAAGCTGTACAGGTCGGTTCGGCCATCCACGGAACCGCCGACTGCCTGTTCTGGGGCGAGGAACATCGGGGATCCAAAGACGCGGCCTTCAGGGGGAGGCGGCCCATCTAGATCGTGAGCTAAGCCGAAATCGAAAAGGACTGCGCGGTCGTGTTTCTCGTCCAACATGATGTTGGATGGCTTTACGTCGCGATGGACGATGCGATGATCGTGCACGTGATCGAGAGCGGAGCACATTTGCTGGATGATTGCGATGGCATGACTCAAGTCGATTGTCCTCTGTGACTGAACGCGATCCCAAACAGTCTCACCTTCGATAGGTTCAATCTCGATGTAGTGGGTACTAGCGATTACCCCAGCTTGTGTCACTTTCAAAACGTTGGGATGTTCGACTCGAGCCATCAACTCAAACTCTTGTTCGAATAGCCCGCGGATCTCTCCTCGAGCCTCGGCGAAGGGAGTCAGGACCTTGAGAGCGACCTCCCGTCCCTCGCGCACTGTTGCACGGTACACGTGCGCGACGGTGCCACGACCCAGCAGTTCGGTGATGCTGTAAGGGCCATACTGGCGACCCACCCAAATGTCTGCGTCATCGCCGAACATTGTTAACCCCGAATTGAAGCGTACCGGTCGTGTCGTCGTTGTTTGATTTTCTGAAGGTTGGCGGTCCTACCCCTGTTTTACTTTGCCTTCGTAAGAAGAGGGAGGACGGAGAGGCATGAGTAATGACGGTAATTTTAACAACTCCCAAGGGACCGTTTCCGACGCCGAAAGTTCGGTGCTAATTGATTGCGAGCTATGCGAGTTAAGTGGTTCCGATGTGTGCGATGACTGCTTAGTCACGTACTTATGTGGGTCCCGCAGCGGCTCTGTAGTCATTGAGTTGTCCGAAGTTCGAACCTTACGCACGATTGGGCGGACTGGTTTTGTGTCGGGTTTAAAGCTGGGCAAGCCTGCTGGATTGGAATCTGGACGGTAAATTTTGTAGGAGATACTTCTGACTAGCGTCTGCGACGCGGCGATGGGTTTATGTCTGAGCATTCTGTGGTGTCGAGTCCCAATCTTGAAGAGTTGAGGCGGATAGGAAAAGGCGCCGGCTTGAGCGATCTGGCGGTCACCGGGGTTCAACCAATTGTTGAGGCTCGTCAAGCCATCCAAAATAGAAAAGCTTTGGGGCTTCACGCAGGTATGACGTTTACCTACGGGAACCCAGTTCGAGCAACGGACCCTTCCCAACTGTTGGAGGGAGCCAAGAGTGTCCTTGTTGGTCTTCGTCGTTACCAAGCTCCGTTGAGGAACAAGAATCAAAGGCGAGCAGCCGAAGACTCACAAGAGCAACGAGCTGTTGGCGCGGTGGCCGCATATGTGACATCTGACGAATACGGACTACTGAGAGATGGGTTGATGGCAGTAGCTACCCGTCTCAGAGCGGCAGGGGCGAGGGCCGATGTTGTCATGGATGACAACAGGCTCGTCGATCGAGCGGTTGCGAGTAGATCAGGTCTTGGATGGTTAGGTCGCAACACGATGCTGATACATCCGCAACTCGGATCATGGACGGTCATAGGTTCCGTCGTTACGGATGTATTGATTCGAGAAGAAGTCAAAATAGTTGATGATGAATGTGGCACCTGTAATCGATGCAGTGTGGAATGCCCTACTGGCGCCATCGATAACTTCGGTGTGTTAGACGCAAATCGTTGCTTGGCATGGCTACTTCAAGCCAAAGGGGTCTTTCCCCGCAGTCATCGGGTAGCGCTCGGCGACCGGCTCTACGGGTGCGATGACTGCCAGGTGGTATGTCCGAAAAATGGAGACGCGCAGCCCGATGTTCTGGCGGCTCCCAAAAGTGAATCTGATGTTGACATAGTTGACTTGCTCAACAGCTCCGATGAACAGCTAATCGCAAGATATGGTCATTGGTATATCCCGAGACGTCGCGCCGAATACCTGCGCCGCAACGCGCTGGTGGTACTGGGCAACATCGGAAGTTCCAGTGATCCAGAGGTTGAGAGAGTCCTAGAAAACTGCTTGGATTCGTCGTCTCCGCTGGTTCGAAGCCATGCGATATGGGCAGCATGTCGGCTAGGGAAGACTGATTTGATTGAAACAAGGTCGTCTGATGCTCTCCTAGAGGACGATCCCGATGGATTCGTTGCCTCCGAATTGGCGGCCTGGGGAATCACGCCGACGTTGGATTCCCGATGAAGCGCCATCTTTTAGTCACCAATGACTACCCCCCCAAAGTAGGTGGTATTCAGAATTATCTTTGGGAGCTATGGAGGCGTCTCCCCGGAGATAGGGCCACAATTCTTACCCCCAAACATCCGGCGTCTGCTTCTTTCGATTCGGCTCAACGGCATCGCATTGTCCGAGACTCTCGCCGAGTGCTTCTCCCGACTCGAACGCTAGCGTCGCAGATAGAAGACCTTGCACGGGAGGTAGATGCCGAACTGGTGATACTTGACCCGGCCTTGCCTCTCGGTCACCTGGGCCCAACAATTAGCTTGCCGTACGCTGTAGTCGTGCATGGGGCAGAGGTGACTGTTCCCAGCCGTATACCGATAGCGCGCAATCTCTTGGGCCGGGTTCTTCGAGAAGCAGAGTTCGTTATCTCCGCTGGTGGCTATCCAGCAGCGCAAGCATCGATCGCTGCGGGCCAACCGTTGAAGACGATAGAGGTACCGCCCGGTGTGGACCCAATACGGTTTGCTCCCCTTAGTGCCGAAAGGCGACGAATGGAACGCCTTCGATTTGGTTTGACTCAAGGCCCACTTGTTCTCAGTCTCAGTCGGCTGGTTCCTCGCAAAGGATTCGATCGCACCATCGAAGCAGTAGCGAGTCTTCGAGATGAGTTCCCTGGAATACAACTCGCGGTCGCGGGTTCGGGCCGCGACGCGGGGCGGTTAGCTCGTATCGCACGACGGTTAGATTTCCCGGTCAAGTTTCTTGGTCGCGTCGACGAGTCAGATCTTCCATTGATCTTTGGAGTAGCAGATGTGTTCGTGATGCCATGTCGGAATCGTTGGGGTGGGCTCGAACAAGAAGGCTTCGGAATCGTGTTCGCAGAAGCAGCCTCGTGTGGTGTTCCTCAGGTGGCGGGACTCTCTGGTGGAGCCCACGAAGCCGTCATAGATGGGATCAGCGGTCATGTTGTTGAACGGCCCAACAAGTCCCGCGATGTTGCTGATGCCATCCGCTCGATCCTCGGAGACCTTGATGTTGCCCGGCGTATGTCGAAGGAGAGTCGGAATCGCGCTACGAGTGAGTTGTCGTATGAGCTTCTGGCACAACACTTAGAGAAAGCGTTGTCGTGACTGAAGATGGCCCAGATCGGAGCATCGTCAAGGGTAAACGGCTAATCGCTTTGGCTTGGCAGTCGACCGCCGCATTCATCGTCGTTCTTCTGGGTGGAGTTTTTTGGGTGGACCGATTTGGGGTAGTTGTAGTCGTAACTTCGATCTCGATGTTCGGTCTTGGTCTGGTACTTCTCGTGCTTGCGTTCGCCCTAGGGCTAAGGCGAAGCCGATTCGAACACGTAAGCGTTGCTGGTTTGTTTCTTCTTAGCGGCTCCTCGCCGTCGGTTGCTCGAAGAGTGTTAACTGGGTCGATCCTCGTTCAGCTCACCGCCGCGTTTACAGCTGCCGGCGTCCGAATCTATACAGATGTTGCCTATGCGGTATTAGGACCGATTTTTGTGTTCGGAGTTGCAGCTTTTTGGGCGGGTCGATATGGGACATTTCCTCCTCGCCCTTCCGACCCCAGTTGAGACCCTTAGCGTGGCAGAATGAAATAGGTGTGCAGACGGGAGGCGCGTCATGATCGACAAATTGAAAGTCTCTCGTGTCGTCAATGCTGACCTTGAAGACTGTCATGCGCTGGTTTCTGACATCGAAAGATACGAAACGTGGGTAAGCGATCTCCGCGAGGTGGCTATAGAGAACCGAGACAACGAAGGTCGGGTCACCGAGGCGACTTTCCGGGTTGCAGCGATGGGCAGGAGCGCTACCTATTCGTTGGCGTACGACCACTCTGAGGCCCCGTCGGCTATCCGGTGGGAGCTTGTTACCGGGGACATCCTCAAACGTCTGGATGGCAGCTACCGATTTGAGAGCGTGCCCGACGAACCGAACCAAACGGAAGTCGTTTACGAGCTAGCTCTTGAGTTAGCTGTCCCACTCCCGGGTTTTGTGAAACGTCGGGCAGAGGGAAGAATCGCTCACGCTGCTCTTGACGACCTGCAGGCTCAACTAGAGGACTAGCCCCGGAAAGCTCCGCGGACTTGAAACTGAGTGCTTTTGTAAAAGGACTCCTGCCAATGGCCCAGAATATTTCTTGCACTATGTGATCTGGTCATGGGGCGAGTGCTCGGTACCCTCAAACTTCGTGGAGTTCAGACGTATCAGTAACCTGCCACCTTATGTCTTTACAATTATCGACTCTCTGAAAATGGAGAGGCGTCGCGCTGGCGCCGATGTGATTGATTTGGGGTTCGGAAATCCCGATATACCCTCTCCGCAGACCGCGGTGAACAAGCTGAGTGAAGCTGCTCAGAACGACCGCAACCACCGGTATTCTGCAAGTCGCGGAATTCCCAAACTTCGTCAAGCCGTGGCGGATCTTTATGCTCGTCAGTGGGGTGTATCTCTCGATCCCGACACGGAAATAATCAACACAATCGGGGCGAAAGAAGGCTTCTCTCATTTGATGTGGACGCTGCTCGGTCCTGGCGACGCGTGCTTGGTTCCAGCACCTTCGTATCCCATCCATATATTCGGACCGTTGTTCACGGGGGCAAATGTTCGCGAAGTGCCGTTGGCAACCGGTGAAGATTTCTTTCAGTCCCTTGTCGAGCGGTTTGAGTATTCCTGGCCTCGGCCACGCGTCATCGTTCTTTCCTTTCCTCACAACCCGACGACGACCTGCGTTGACTTGACCTTCATGCAGCGACTCGTCGACTTTGCCCGCGAACGCGAGGTCGTGTTGGTGCATGACTTCGCGTATGCCGACCTAGGTTTCGACGGGTATCGTCCCCCGTCGATTCTCCAAGCGGATGGAGCAAAAGAGGTGGCTGTAGAGTTTTACAGCCTCACGAAATCTTTCTCGATGGCGGGGTGGCGGGTGGCGTTTTGCGTAGGCAACAGTGAAGTTGTTGGTGCCCTAGCGAAACTAAAAAGCTACCTCGACTACGGCACTTTTCAGCCAATCCAAATAGCTGCAACGGTTGTCATGAATGAAGAGAGTGACTTTCCTGCCGAGGTAAATCAGATTTACCAGTCACGGCGGGACAGTCTGATTCGAGGGCTTGAACGTGTCGGCTGGAATGTCGAACCACCTAAAGGGACGATGTTCGTTTGGGCCCCCATTCCTGAGGCTTACCAGGAGATGGGATCGGTTGGATTCTGTACGCATCTTGTGGAGACCACCAACGTTGCGCTTTCGCCCGGAGTTGGGTTCGGGCCGGGAGGTGAAGGTTTTGTTCGGTTTGCTCTTGTCGAGAATGAGCAGCGCATCCGTCAGGCAATAACGCAGTTAGGTGCCGGTCTCGAAAGACTTAGTTGAGTTGGAACTCGAAACAACTACTGGCTATTAGACCAATTTCTTGATCTGGCAACTGCTCGCAACCACTCCTCGTGCATGGCATCGGACTCTCGGCGATTGTCACGGGGTTGGAAAGCCTGCTCGAGTTGCCAGGCATCACTAATTTCTTGAGTGCTGGTCCAAATTCCTTCAGCAAGCCCTGCGAGCATCGCTGCTCCTTGCGCTGTCGTTTCAGTGATACGAGGCCTCGCTACGCGCACCCCAAGTTGGTCAGCTTGAATTTGTAGGAGTAGGTCCATGACGGCGGCACCTCCGTCAACCCTCATCTCGCTCACTGGCATGCCGCCTGCTTGGATCATCGCGTCGACCACATCACGCGTCTGGAACGCCATTGCTTCTACGACTGCCAACGCCAGTTCTTTCCGTCCGGTGCCCCCGGTTATTCCGATAATCGTTCCCCGAGCACGTGTATCCCACCAAGGACTTCCTAACCCAGCGAAAGCCGGTACAAAGAAAACGCCGCCGGTGTCGTCGGCCGATTCTGCAAGGGGCCCAATTTCGGAAGCGTCGCCAATAACCTCTAAGCCGTCGCGCAGCCACTGGATCGCCGCGCCCGTAGCAAACACGGAACCTTCCAATGCGAAGACGGGTCCGTTACCTAGGTCCCATGCGACCGTTGTAAGTAAACCTTCAACCGCTTCGGGGCAAGTAGTACCCACGTTCATCAAAACAAAAGATCCTGTCCCATAGGTAGTTTTAGTCATTCCCGGCTCGAGGCAGGCCTGACCAAATAGTGCCGACTGCTGGTCTCCTGCAACGCCGCTAATTGGGATCCCAGCACCTAATGCCGTGGTATCAGCAGTTACGTCGAAGCGTCCTGCGGAAGGTCGCACCTCAGGCAGACTCGAAGCTGGGACTCCAAGCAGCTCACAGAGCTCAGGGGACCAGCAACCTTCGTTGATGTCGTACAGGAGCGTTCTAGAAGCGTTGGTTGCGTCGGTTGCGTGCGTTGAGCCTCCGCTCAATTTCCAAATGAGCCAGCTATCTATGGTTCCAAAGGCCAGATCCGGGTTTACTTGCACGTCGCCGTTCTCAAGCAGCCATTGGATTTTGGTGCCGCTGAAGTAGGGGTTAATCACAAGTCCGGTGATTTTGCGGAACTGATCTAAATGAGCGCTTTCTAAGAGTTGGTCACATCGATCCGATGTCCGAAGGTCTTGCCACACGATTGCGCGACAAAGGGGCTCATCAGAAGCCCGACTCCAGGCCACGATCGTTTCGCGCTGGTTGGTGATACCCACCGCCGCTATTGGTTCGTTGATGGTGCTCATCAGCTCTGAGAGCGTGGCCTGAACAGAGGCCCATATCTCAGATGCGTCATGTTCCACCCACCCTGGACGGGGGTAATGCTGCTGGAATTCTTTGTATGAGAGTCCAACCTGTTCGCCGTTCTCATCAAGAGCAAACGACCTAACACCTGTTGTGCCCGCATCGATAGAGACCACTACTGCCATTAGAACAAGCTACCGCCGCCAGCTACTGACCCAATTAGCTAGCGCGAGTAGGTTCTCAGTGCCTAACTCTGCCGCTACCGTTAAATGCGTGAGAATCCTCGTGGTCGGTGCCGGAGAGGTGGGTAGCTACGTCGCAGCGCGGCTATCACGCGAAGGGAACGACGTAGTCGTCGTTGATGAGCTGCGAGAACCCCTGATGCGCCTGGAACGAGACAACGACATTCTCACGGTGACCGGAGATGCGACCAACCCGAGTATCTTGAATGAGGCGGAGGTAGACAAAGCCGAAGTTCTGGTGGCGGTAACTCAGAGTCACAAGACGAATTTACTCGTCTGCTTGCAGGCGCGACAAGCCCGTGCCGAAGAACCGCTGTCGACTGTTGCCAGGATTGACGATGCTGAACTAAGAGGGCCTGCCGGTCGCAAGATTCGTGACGCTATGGGAGTCGATCTCGTTCTTGATCCTGACGAACAGACAGCTGGAGCAATACACGAACTCTTGCTGTACAGGGGTGTAAGCAATCTTTATGAGATGGCCGGCGGAGAAGTTTTGTTGGTAGGGGCGCGATTGACCGACGAGGCTCCTGTCGTCGGCCGCTCTATAGGCGAAATTGGGGCTACTTACGAGCCTGAATGGGATTTCATTTTCGGTGAAATTGTCCGCGACGGCGACAGCCACGTCGTTCGTGAGGAGACCGTGTTGCAGTCGCATGATCTGCTGCGTGTCGTGTGTCTCCGCAAAGGCCGACGTGAGTTGATGGATTTACTTGGCTTGCATCGAACAGAGGTCAAACGAGTGATGCTCCTGGGCGGCGGCCGAACAGCTGAACTCTTAGCGCGGCGGCTGATCGATAGAGGCGTTGAGGTTGCCATTATCGAGTTGCAGAAGAAACGCTGCGACCAGTTAGCCGAGAAGTTAGCTGGATGCCTAATTTTCGAGGGAGATATCACGGACACTGACCTTCTCTCCTCGGAACGAGTCGGTGACTTTGACGCTGTAGTTGCCTCAACAGGACAAGACGACGCGAATGTACTCGCGTGCTTATATGCCAAATCGATGGGCGCCCCCGAAACGATCGCGGTGGTTCATCGACTCAGTCTGCTTCCCTTGTTAGAACAAGTTGGGATTGACGCGGCATTGTCGCCGCGAACTGCAAGTGCCAACAGCGTTCTGCGTTATGTACGCGGGGATGTAGCGGCGGTAGCGACGTTCCTAGACGGCGACGTCGAAGTCGTAGAATTTGAGGTGGCACCCGAAGCCCCTGCTGATGGAACCGCTGTTCGAGATCTGGGTCTTAGCGGGAGCGTGCTGCTTGCGGCCATTGTGCGCGATGGTAATGCGCACATAGCTCGAGGTCGCAGTGTCCTGCGTTCACGCGATCATGTCATCGTATTTGCAAAACCCCATCTTGTAGATGAGGTGAAGCAGGCCTTCGGGTGACCCCTAGGCCTCCCGCGCGAGCTCCGGCTCGAGGGTTTGCTCAGCGGCTGACAGGAAGACTTTTGTCCTGGTCCGCATCGCTGATTCAGGCGCTGTCAAGAGGAAAAACCGAATCCGCTGTTGGAGTGACAATTGGTGCGGTCTGGGTTCTAAGTGCGCCGCTATTTGTCGCTTGCTCTATAGCTGATTTCATAGATGGAGGACCCGACTATCTGGCTTTGTTGGTAACTGGAGCAGCCATCGAAGTCGCCGGATTGCTAGTTGTTCGCCTTTCAAGTTTCCCTTCAAGCTTGCCAATCTCTCGACTGTTCGCCGCAGTGGCATGTGGCGCATCCGCAGCGCTCGTAGCCGTGACTGCAGCTCATCTAGCGACGGGGGCAACAAGTAATCTCGATGTAGCAATAGTTGAAGCTGCGGCGACCATTACTGGTACTAACGCATCGACCATTAATCCCGAAGTGCTTTCTTTGGGGATGTTGCTGTTTCGAGCACTGGGTCAATGGTTATCAGCAGCGGCGATCATCATCGTACTTGTGCGGGTACTTCCGCACCTTGGAGTAGGAGGACTCGATGCCGACGGGGGAGTCGCAACTCGTTCAGCTCGACGCCTAGCGCCTCGAAGTGGCTCGACAATGGCGCGGCTCGTCACCATTTACGTAGCGTTGACCGGACTTCTTGGACTGTCTTTCTTACTGGCCGGAATGCCCTTCGTGGACAGCCTTGTCCACTCTTTGACGACTATCTCTTCAGGCGGCTTTTCTAGTCGTATGGGATCCATAGCTTCATTCGATTCGGCGACCATCGAATGGATCACGATTGTTGGCATGTTCGCGGCCGGCACGAGTCTGCCTCTAATTTTCAGGGCGATGCGCCGAGGTGACCTTCACCGGTTCGTCCGCAGCCCTGAGTTTCGCGTCTACGTGGGATTAATCGCGACGGTTACGTTCGCTGTACTTGCTTGGTCTGACGACTTACCCACCGCAAGCACTATTCGACACGCAATCTTTCTCACCGTGTCGTCCATTTCCACAACTGGTCACATCGCCGGCGATATGGGCAGCGTTTCCTTCGGCGGCGAGGCATTGCTGTTGGTCCTAATGGCCGTGGGTGGGATGTCTGCATCAGTAGCCGGCGGATTCAAAGTGATGCGATTTATGGTCTTGGGGCAATACATTGGTCGCGAGCTGCGGCGCAGCATCCATCCGACTGCAGTTGAGAAAATTCATCTCGGCCGGTCTTCGATAGGAGAAACAGCGCTCGCGCGAATTATCGGGGAGTTGTTCCTGGCAACGATGCTGTTAGTGCCAACCGTCTTGGTGCTCGGCGCAGACGGTCTAGATATTGAGGGCGCCTTTACATTCGCGGTTTCAATCATGTCGAACGTCGGAGTGGGATTTGGGGAATTCGGTCCTACAGGACACTTGGGCTCGGTGGGGGCCATTGGTCACGTTGCTGCGTCCCTTCTCATGGTGATCGGAAGAATCTCTGTCACACCTGTTCTCGTAGCTCTTGGAGGAGTCGGCGAACCCGCACAAACTGCCCTTCGGCGCTGGCGGATGTCGAGACGTGAAGTGGTCGTCCGGTGAGACGGGTAGCAGTTACCCCAGTTCGGGTAGCGGGAGCGGCTTTGCTCGCGGTTGCGTTGGCGATGGCCTTTTCGGCGATCGTGGCGTTGGTAGACGGTGGCGGAGGCTCAGAAGGTCTGTTCTGGTCATCCATCATCACGGTGTCTGTGGGTGCCGGGCTGTTTTTCGGATCGAACGTGTCACCTTCCGCTGATTCTGCTCTCGCCTTTGCTTCGGTCGCATGGAGTTGGGTGGCAGTTTCGTTAGCGGGTGCCTTGCCCTTCTTGCTGACGGGGGTCATTCCCTGGATTCGATTTGATGATGCCCTGTTCGAGTCTGTCTCCGGGTTTACGTGTACGGGGTCGACGATCCTGTCTAATTTCGATTCGATTCCACGAGGCGTGCTCTTCTTTCGCAGCATGATCCAATGGTTTGGAGGTATGGGCCTCATCGTGTTAGCGGTGGCGATCCTCCCGGCCCTAGGAATTGGGGGGCTTGATTTGATAGCTAGTGAAGCCCCCGGCCCAACCGCTGATCGACTTTCGCTGCGCGTGAGAGATACAGCGCGACGCCTGTGGCTGCTGTATGGAGGCGTCACTTTATTGATAGCGGCGGCGCTTTTAGTAGTGGGGATGTCAATTTTTGATGCTGTAACTCATGCGTTCACTACGGTCGCAACGGGCGGCTACTCACCATACGGAGAGTCCATTGCCCACTTCGATTCTTTTGCGGTTGAAACTGTACTGATCGTCGGCATGCTCTATTGCGGAGCGAATTTCTCGACTCATTGGCACGCCGTGACCGGGGGACTTGGGGCCTACCGCCGGGTGTCTGAAATTCGCTGGTACTTGTGGCTGATCTTGTCTGCCTTCGGCCTGCTGGTTTGGGTGAACACTGGGGAGTTGGAATGGTTGCAAAATCTTAGAGAATCGCTCTTCTATGCGGTTTCTCTCGGTACCAGCACGGGCTTCGGCACCTCGAATTACGTAGCGTGGATGCCCGCGGCACAAGTAGTGCTTCTGGTTCTGATGGTCGTTGGCGGCATGAGCGGTTCGACCGCTGGAGGCATGAAGGTGCTCCGATTACAGGTCGTGTTTCGATACGCGTTCAGAGAGTTAGTCCGAGCGCGACATCCGAAAGCCGTGGTTCCGATTCGTCTGGGCCGTACGACCATCGAAGAACAGATCGCGGCAAAGGTAGTGGGCTTCGTTCTGCTCTATTTGGGTTTAATAGTGGCAGGGGGAGTAGTTCTCACTGGACTCGGGGTCGACCCGGTTACAGGTTTCAGTGGGGCCATATCTGCCCTAGGGAATGCCGGACCCGCCCTCGGCGATGCCGGTCCAACCAACAATTTCCTCGTTTTTCCAAGAGCAGGCAGAGCGGCTCTCATGGCGCTGATGTTTTTTGGTCGACTCGAAGTATTCCCCACGATGCTGATGCTTGTTGCGTCCACTAGAGGAATAGCGCAGGTTCGTCGACGCAGGCGCCTTACCCGCTCAAACTTCGGTTAATGACTACTCGCTGCTTACGACAGGTGAGAGAGCGGAGTAGTCGCCGATAGTTAGCGGTGCGGGAAGTCGGCCTTCGGGGACTTCTTCGATCATCCCTTCACCATCAGGCAGCTGAACTGGCTCTCCCTCCAAGAAGAAGATCACTCCCTGGGTGTCGTTGACTAGTGCCGACGCTGTAAATACCAGTTGTGCGGAAGCGCGAATTCGTTGAGCACCTTCGATTTCAAAAAATGTTTGGTTGAGGTGAATCGAGATCGTGTTGTTTCTCATTAGAGCGACGTCAACTACCTCAGTGCCAGCAGGTATCGCCGACACAAATCCCCGTTCCGCTTCGGCCTCTGTTGGACCCTCGAGCAGGTTATTCAATGGTGCATCGAGAAACACCGGCGGAGGTAGGGGCCTTTGGATCTCAGCTAATGCATCATCTCGCAGAAAATAGACCGGATGGAGGGTTGCGTTCGGGACTAGGCCGACCTGGCCGCTCTCCCCAGCATCTGAAGGGAATACGTCTTTAGGGACCGAAAGAGTGGTCGGCTGGCTGTCAGAACTGAGCCCACAGCTTGGGAGAGTTATCAAGACCGTCGTCAGGATCGCGAAAGCGACGCGAAATCGGTGTGTAGTCATCGTCGACCTGCCCTAGGAAGCGTGATGATGAAACGAGCTCCGGGTCCTCCATCAGCTTTGCCCTCAACGCGTGCGCTACCGCCGTGTCGGCGTGTGTGTTCGTCTACTAGAGCCAAACCAAGTCCAGCGCCATCGCCCGCACCTCTCTTACGTGCGGCCGCACCGCGAGTAAATCTTTCAAAGATTAGCGAACGCTCCGAGGGAGCCACCCCTGGTCCCGAATCTTCGATTGTGATTTCAATGTTCCCTCCATTAGGAGTGACAGTTACCCGGGTCGCACCACCTCCGTACTTCTCGGCATTGCGTAGCAAGTTGTCCAACACTTGAGCTAATCGTCGTTTGTCGCCCATTACCAACGCACCACGAGCAGTGCCAATTACTTCGACCGAAGCATCACCTTCGGTGAGTCCCAAGCTGGCTTTCACCAACTCTTCAATGTTGACAAGGTCGTTTTCCATGGGACCTGAATCTGATCTGGAAAGATCAAGAAGATCCTGCACGAGTTGCTCGAATCGAACTACTTCATCGTTCAAGAGTTCCAGAGCTTGCTTTGTCCGATCGGAAAGTTCTTCTCGGCGATGTCGGATGACTTCAATTGATGTTCGAAGGGTCATCAACGGAGAACGAAGCTCATGGCTGACGTCGGAAGCGAAACGAGCATCGCGAGTAATTCGACTCTCCATGGCAGCTGCCATTTCATTGAAGGAATTGACCAGAGCCGCTAGATCTGGATCTCGCACTTCCTCGAGTCGAGTGTCGAACCGGCCATGAGCGATAGAGGTCGCGGCTTCAGAAATATCGGTGAGAGGCCTTAGAAGCCCGCCGCTCGCCCACAGCCCTATCCCAACCCCCACCAGAACCGTAAGCGCGCCGCCGACTAGCAAGATTAAGGCCAGGCTCTCTAAGGTGTTCTCGACCTCTACCAACGGGACTAATTCGAAATAGGCGACTTCATCCAGGGTTGACGCGGCTCCGGGTTGAAGCTGAAGACCAAACGCAAGTACCGGTTGATCGTCGAGCCGGTATCTCATTGTGAGCGCATTGCTTGTCTGGATGACTGCCGTCACCAACTCCGAGGGCAAGTCATTTGGCGTCAGCGAAAGCGATGTCCACGTTTCGTCACCGGTGCGAATGATGGATCTGCTGCCGCTTAGGCTTGGCAATGACTCGAGTAGCCGAGTGAGATCAGGGTCTTCAGCTCGCAATGAGCTTTGTACTTGGCGGGCGTTCGCGAAGAACTGACGTTCGGAGGACTCTTCGCGTTGTTGAAGCATTGATTGTCGAGACAAGCCGTAAGTGATGACGACGAGCACTAAAGCGGCTACCGCCGCACCGAGAGTAAATGCTCCGATTACGCGGGCGCGCAACGGCAGACGGCGCCACGATAGGCCGCCGTATTTCACAACTACGCTTGCAGTTTGTAGCCCATGCCACGCACGGTTACTACATGACGCGGGTGAGCAGGGTCGGTCTCGATCTTGGTTCGTAGTCGACGGACGTGCACGTCCACCAATCGACCGTCACCGAAGTAGTCGTAACCCCACACCTGTTCCAGCAAGTGTTCTCGGCTGAGTACCTTTCCCAAATGGTCGGACAGCTCACACAGCAGATGAAATTCGGTCTTGGTGAGATGAATTTCATTGTCACTTTTCCTGACTATTCCTTCGTCGGGAATGATGTCGAGATCACCAATGCTTCTCGGTGCGGCACTCGTGTCCTCGGATCTGACCCGTCGCAAAAGGGCTCGAATGCGAGCCGACAATTCTTTAGGAGCGATGGGCTTTGTTACGTAGTCATCAGCTCCGGCTTCTAGACCCGCTACTACGTCGTGAGTGTCGTCTCGTGCAGTGACCATGATTATCGGAACGTCGCTGCTTCGTCTAAGAGACCGGCAAACTTCAAAGCCATCCATGCCTGGTAGACCGATATCCACCAGTACGACGTCGGGGACAGTGGAGTTGAAGTATTCCAGAGCATGTTCTCCGGTCTCTGCTTCTAGGACGCTCCAGCCCTCATCTTCAAGTGCGAACCGCACCGCAGTACGAATTCGTTGGTCGTCCTCAATTGTTAGGATTCGAATACTCACATCCTAAATAGTGGCTGATGGCGGAGGGTCTTTGTGGTCAGTAACGATTTCTGCTTGATTTACGGTCTCGCAGAGTTGTTGCCAAAGCAGCGGACCCGAAGCCAGTACCCGCTTTTGAAGAGGTTCGTAGACAGCGACGCCACCTGCTGCTCTTATGATGGCGAGACCCGCTGCGACGTCCCACCACTGCACCCCAGTCTCATAAAAGGCATCCAGACGCCCGCTCGCTACTAGGCAAAGATCGATAGCGCACGAACCCGTTCGTCGAATGTCTCGCACCTGAGGAAGTAACTTCGTTAGAACTAAAGCCTGCTGGCCACGGGTCGAGGACTCGTACGCGAAACCGGTCCCTAGCAACGCTGTTGACAGATCCGTGCATGAAGTCACGCCAATACTCTGTCCGTTGCTTGTCGCGGTGGAGTCGATTCGCGCCCTGTACAGCTTGTCACGAGACGTGTCGTACACAACTCCGATGATAGGTAGACCGTCTAGTTCTATAGCGATTGACACTGAGTAGTTGGGAAAGCCATACAGATAATTGACGGTGCCATCGAGCGGATCAATAACCCACTGCAAACCAGAACTACCTACTATGAGAGTTTCTTCTTCGCCAAGTATCCCGTCGTCAGGGCGAGCCCTCCTGATTCCGGCGGTGATCACCCGCTCGGCATCATGATCGACTTGACTTACAAGATCCGTAGCGGTCGATTTGGGATTCACCTCACCGGTTTGTCGGTGACGGTGAACTTCGGCGGCCTGTCGTGAAAGGTCGACGGCGAGGTCAAGGAGCCTTTGGAGTTCAGCAGATGCGGGAAGTGAGTCGTTCAACGTCTGCGTGCCTTTAACGAGGCAACGTCTGCCCATTCCGACATCGCCCGAAGCACCAGTACAGATACAACCGCGACGCCCAGGGCAGCTAATGCTGATCCGGTGGCTGCCGTGACGAAGATCCATACGGACCGACTTTCGCTCCATTGGAGGCTGCCTACAGCGAATCCCATTAGACCCCCGCAAACACTTGCGACCATTACCGCCGAAAATGCAAGGACTCGTGCCATAACCGACGGCAAAGCCGTGGGCGCATGAGCGTCGTTGCTGGTTGAACCCAGTCTCGAACAAGGCTCTAGGGGGTCGACCACCCAAGCATCGTATTCGGATGTCGCGGTCAAGTAGACACGGATGGCAAACTGCTGAGGTGCGGAACTGGGCTGTAGGTGGTGGGATTGTTTTTGATGCAGATCGAGTTCTAATGGTTCACAACCAGCGACGTCGGGGACGTACCGATTGGAGTACCCCTGGAGGGGTTATCGATGAGGGCGAAACCGTACTGGAAGGACTCACGCGAGAGGTCAAAGAAGAGACAGGGCTCGTGGTCGATGACTGGACTGGTCCGGTCTACAGAGTCTCTGCAGAAGCCCACGATATGAATTGGCTATTGCGTGTGGAAGTTCACTTGGCGTCTGACTACGCAGGAGAAATCAACATCGACGATCCCGACGGAATTGTTACTGCGGCTGAATGGATTCCCAAGAATCAACTGACGCAACTGCTGGCCGGCCAACAACTATGGCTAAGAGAACCATTACTCGAGTATCTGCACGGCGAAGTAGAAGAAGGTTACGAATACAGGTACCGAATCGACGGCGTTGACTTGGATGATCTCCGAGTGCGGCGGCTCTAATTTGCAAGGATCACTCTGTTCTACATGACTCTCGATCATCTTGGTTAGCTGGGTTTATGGATGACCTGCCGATCCTTCACGTCGATATGGATGCCTTCTACGTCGAAGTGGAACGCCAAAACGACCCGAGTCTTATCGGCAAGCCAGTCGTGGTCGGCGGCGAATCCGACCGCGGAGTCGTTGCCTCCGCGAGCTATGAGGCTCGTTCGAAGGGCGTCCGATCAGCCATGTCTAGCGTGTTGGCCAAAAAGCTCTGTCCAGAAGCTGTATTTGTGCGCTCAAACTTTGGTCGATATCGAGAGATTTCAAGACAAGTCCACGAAATCTTTTACACCATCACGCCTCATATTGAACCAATTGCGTTGGACGAGGCCTTCCTTGATATCAGTGGTGCACACAAGCTTTTCGGTAGTTCCGAGACGATTGCCTGGCAGCTCCGAAACGACGTCTATCTGGGGGTGGGTCTGGACTGTTCGGTTGGAGTCGCTCGGTCGAAGCTGTTGGCCAAGCTTGCTTCCGTAGCGGCAAAACCGATACCTGCCCCATCGGGAGTCCAGCCGGGTCGAGGTGTTTTCGTGGTGCCCCTCGAGAGAGAAACAGCGTTCTTGCAGGCCCACCCCGTTGAAGCCCTTTGGGGAGTTGGTTCTGTGACCTTAGCTAGGTTAAGCGCGTTGGGTATTTCCACGGTTGGAGAATTGGCGTCGGTTTCAGAGACATTATTAGTGGAAGCCCTTGGAGCATCCCACGGAGCGCACTTAGCTGAACTCAGTCGAGGGATCGATCGCAGGCGGGTTCACACGGAAAGAGAAATTAAGTCGATAAGTCACGAAGAGACATTCGCTCAAGATGTATTTGAGCGAAGCCACTTGGTCAGCGAGATCGTCCGACTCTCCGATGCTGTCTCAACTCGTGCCAGGCGAAAAGGATTAGCAGGTCGAACTATCCACCTGAAAATTAGACGTCCCGACATGCGATATCTCACGAGATCAACGACGCTAGATGAGTCCGCCGACACCCTCTCAGTTATCTCAGAAACGGCTATCGAGATGCTAGATCACCTCGATCTCGCGGAAGGGGTCCGATTGTTGGGAGTGGGTTTGAGTCGCCTTGGTCCGCCGGGCCCGCGGCAACTCACCCTTCTGAGTGAACAATTATCTGACCCAGCGTGGGGGCAGCTTTCTAAAGCCATCGACCGTATTAGAGAGCGATACGGCCAATCTGCGATTGGCCCCGGACTCCCCGCAAATGATGAGCAAATACAACCGCATTGACGGCACTGATGTCGATCTGGAGCGGCGGTGGTTCTAGACTGGAAGAACCAACGAACGGAAGACCTTGTGCCGCTCTCTGACGACGAACAGCAGATCCTTCATCAGATAGAGAAGGAGTTCTATGACTCCGACCCAGAGTTCGCGCGCGAAGTCGGTGAGACGACTCTCTATCGTCATGCACTCCGCAACATTAAGTGGGCAGTCATTGTCGGAGTAATCGGTCTAGTGGGTGTCGTCGCCGCGCTGCAGGTCCATTTTGGGTTGGCTTTTGTGGCGTTTTTGGCGATGTTCATGTGTGCCGTAGTGATTGAACGAAATCTGCGGAAAATGGGCAAAGCGGGTTTCCAAAAGGTCACCGGCCAAGTTCGGAGTGGTCAAATCAGAGCCAACATGGGTGGACTGTCCGAACGAATGCGTAATCGCATGCGACGGGATGACCTCTGACTCAAGGCGTCCGTCCTAATGTCGCTCTCGCAATCGATATCGGGGGTACGAAGCTTGCTGCGGGCGTAGTAACCGATGAGGGCCAAGTTCTAATTGCGAAGCGGGTCCCCACCCCTCAAACGTCGCGAAGCGAGACCTTGTTCTCCTCGTTGCTGGCCTTGGTGGCGGAGGTTCTTGACGGCGATAAGGAAGTCGCTGTATGCGGAGTTGGTTGCGGGGGTCCGATGACCCTTGACGGAAAACAAGTATCTCCGCTGAACATTCCTGCATGGCGAGGATTTCCTCTTCGGGACCGTCTTCACGAAGGCTTGGAGATGACTGTGGCGATCGATAACGATGCTAAAGCCTTGGCCCTAGGAGAAGCCTGGTTCGGCGCAGGGAGAAACTTCTCAAATTTTCTCGCGATGGTGGTCTCTACAGGGATAGGAGGGGGGTTATTTGTCGATGGGCAACTTCTAGACGGTGCTGCCGGAAATGCCGGCCATATTGGCCATGTAGTCGTTGAACCAGATGGAGCTGACTGCGCCTGCGGTTCGCGGGGATGTCTAGAAGCCGAAGCCTCCGGTCCGTCTATCGGCCGCAGACTTGGCGCTGATCCCAGCACGGCTGGCCCAGAAGAAAAACGACGGGCAGGAACCTTGGTGGGGCGAGCGGTTGCCTCGGTCGTGAATCTGCTTGATCTAGAGCACGCGCTCGTCGGTGGTTCGGTTGCGCTTTCATTCGGAGAAGAGTTTTTTGAGGCAGCGAACATTGAACTATCTGAGCGTTGCCGACTGGAATTCTCTCAGGGGGTTCGAATTTCACCGGTCGAGCTTGGGGCTGATGCTCCACTGGTGGGAGCCGCAGCCATCGCTTTTCGGAGTTGTGGTATCAATGCCCGGCTGAGATCGAACTGATTAGGATTGCTGTCGTGGCTGATCAGTCGGATGCTCTTCGATTGTTGCTAGGGGCGACGAGCGTTGCACTACGACACCCTAAATTGTGGGTGACTGGTGTCTTTGCTGGTGCTCGCATGGCTCGATCACGGTGGTGGCAGCGGTCACCGTTTCTGCCCGTTCCTGCTGAGGAATTTCTTCACTTCCGAATGGTCACCATGTACGGCGGTGATGGTTCCGCGGCCGTCGATCAGCGGGCAGATGACATAGTTGCTTGGTTGCAATGGTGTCGCACATGGAGGGCTGTGAAATCATGAGCAGCGACCGAGGCTCGGTCCTTGCTGAACGGACTTTGGTTCTTGATGTCGGCTTTCGGCCGTTGTCGATCGTCTCTGTAAGAAGAGCGCTCCTATTGGTGCTTGCGGAAAAGGCAGAGATTATTCACGAAAGTCAACATGTCGTGCGCTCCGAAAAGCTCGAATTCTGGGCTCCGTCGGTAGCTCGCCTTCGCTATCAGGTTGGCGCTCCGTACCGTCGAAGAGCGGCTTTACATCGTAAAGCTGTGTTCGTTCGCGACGACTACCTTTGCCAGTATTGCGGTCGCAGGGCTGAGTGCATCGACCACGTTCACCCGCGGAGCAAAGGCGGTGAACACACTTGGGAGAACGTCGTAGCTTGCTGTCGAATCTGCAACGTGGCCAAGGGTGACACACTCCCTGAAAATTCTCGGTTCCATCTTCAACATGTTCCGCGTGCTCCAGAATCGATAGCTGTCGCTGTAGCGCTGAGGCGCGGCGGCCCACCTGAATGGGACAACTATATTTCGAGTCCACTGTCGCTCTCGGCATGAGCCCTCCCCGAGACTGGGTTGTAGAGAGGTGGAGCGGCGGGGTATCAGCGCTTCACCGTCGTCCCATCCCACTCGATGGCCGTCGGAGACTTTCCATTCTTGACTTCGAGGAGAAGGCTCTGGTGCTGGGTTCGAGAGGACCCGACCCAGAGCTGTTTGAGAACACTATTCGCCGACAAAGCGGAGGGGGAATCGTTTGGCTCAACCCGCAAGAGTCAACCTGGATCGACGTTACGTTGCCCCGTGACGACCCGTTGTGGTCTGACGATTTAGGTCGGTCCTTTTTGTGGTTAGGTGAGACCATAGCGGCGGCCTTTACCGAGCTAGGCCTGAAGGCAGACATTCATGAAGGCACTCTTACAGGTGATGGTGTCTGGTGCTTCGACAATCTCGGAGCTGGAGAAGTCAAATTGTTGGATCGCAAATTAGTGGGTATATCTCAGCGCAGAACCAAGCGGGCCGCCCGATTTCAATGCGTCTGGTATCGACATTTTGTGCATCCGCCAAAGGTGCCGTTGCGCAACTCCAAAGGGATTGGTTGGGCCGATGCGGGTCTCAGTTGCGCAACGACTCTGGTACTCGACACGGTTGTTTCGAAGCTACGCACTCGCTAAAAACCGAAGTAGCAACCACACAAGGTGACCGCCCAACGCTAATAGTGAGAATTATGGCGACGTTGCGTGACAAATTACACGATTGTCATTCAAAATTATTTACACAAAGTGGTGAAACTGCCTGTAAATGGCTGGACTTGAGCCTTGCTGACCCATAAAGTGTCACAAAGTGGCGCGATGGGGAATGAAGTGGGTTAAATCCCAAAGAACTTCCCAGCCACGAAAGTCTTTCCCACACAAGGTGGGACTAACTCGTGAGGGCAAAAGTGGAAGAACTATTCGTCGGCCAGTTTGAGCACGCGCTCGACGCCAAAGGACGAATTGTGCTGCCCGCTTCCTTTCGGTCTTCTTTTGATCAAAGCGGCTTCTTGATCAAAGGAAGCGAAGGCTGTTTGGCGCTACTCACTCCAGAACGGTTCCGAGAGATCGCTCAAACAATGGCTTCGCGTTCAGAAGAGGGCGACATTCGCCACCGATCAGCGAAACGGTCGTTTGGCGCCGGCGCTGCACGCATTCTGCCAGACAAGCAGGGACGGATCGCTGTTCCAGAAGACCTGCGTTCTTTCGCCCACCTCGAAAGGGAATGCGTGGTTGTCGGCGTCATAGACGAGGTCGAGATTTGGGACAGATCCAGGTGGGAAGAGATCACCGAGGTGGGGGACTCGCTATTGGAGTCACCCGATGAGTTCACCGAAACGGCAAGCGGGACCAATAGTGATCTCAACACCTAACGAGGCAGGGCCAAGCCCTGAGAACGTCATGGGGGTGGAGGTGACATTTGAGCACCTGCCGGTGATGCTTACCGAAGTTCTCGAGGTTTTCCAGCCGATAGAGGACGGACTGATCGTTGATGCAACTGTTGGGGGTGCAGGTCATGCCAGAGCGCTACTCCGGCAAGCACCCGCAATCCAACTATTAGGAATCGATCGAGATCCCTCGGCAGTGAAGATGGCAACGCACCGTGTCGCTGAATTTGGGTCTAGAGCCCAAGTGATGCACGGAAGATTTGACGAAATCGGCCAAATACTTGACCTCGACGGAAGAGAACTCAGCGGAGCAGTCTTCGATCTTGGTGTCAGCAGCCACCAGCTCGACACGCCGTCTCGCGGGTTCTCTCACCGCCATTCAGGTCCCCTCGACATGCGAATGAACCTTCACGACCAATTAGACGCTGCGAAGATCGTTAACACCTACAGTGAAGATGAACTGGCGCGTTTACTCCGCGAGAATTCCGATGAGCGATTTGCGCGCAGGATCGCGGATTCGATCATTTCCGCCCGCCCGATCGAGTCAACGAAAGAACTGGCCGACGTAGTCCGTGCTGCAGTCCCTGCAGCGGCGCGTCGGAAGGGACGACATCCCGCTAGGAAAACTTTCCAAGCGATTCGCATAGCGGTGAATAGCGAACTTGACCTGATAGAGCCCGCTTTAACTCAGACAATTGAACGACTCAGACCGGGAGGTCGACTAGTCGTTCTTTCTTATCATTCAGGAGAGGACAGAATAGTGAAACATGTTCTACGTGACGCGGCCGACGGCGTTTGCGTGTGCCCGTCAAGCCTGCCCTGCATATGCGGTTCTGAACCCAACGTCAGGCTCCTTAGACGAAAGGTCATGCGCCCAGGGGTCGAAGAAATCGAGCGAAATCCCAGAGCGGCAAGTGCCCGGTTTCGAGCAGCAGAACGCCTGAGCGTAGGAGAGGTCTAAATCCGTTGGCCGCAGCGATCATCACAGACCTACCCGTGACCCCCGATGTCATCGAATCAGTGGACGGATCACGGTTAACGATGCGCAACAGTCGCCGAGCAGTCGGCAATCGCGTGTTGGGAGTGACCACCCTTTTCGGGGTCACCGCCCTGATGATGCTCTTGCTCCACACATTCATCGGTTCCATGATTCTTGCCAGGCACGTGGAACTTGACCGTCTAGATAAATTAAAGGACCAAGAACAAGAGTCAGTCCGCGAACTTGAGATCGAACTCCAAACTCGAACGGCTCCCACAGAAATCGAGCTACTGGCGAATGGGGACATGGGTATGGTCCCTGCGAAATCCACCACACAAATCTCAGTTCTTGCCGAACACCTCGACTCGGTTCATCAACTCGAGCCGATCCTTTTCAAACCAAGGATGGGTCGCGAGTGGTCGTCGGTCGATCGGCTATTGACAGAAGCACTAGCTATCGCCGCCTCCAACAGCGGTCGATAGGAAAGAATCCGGGCATTCAGTGGCGTCGTCTGTTGAAACCCAGCCAAGGCCCTCATCGAATTCGACGAGCCACATAAGCGCTTTTCGTTCTCCGGTAGGAGGCTCGCTGCTATCGGAACCTCGGGGGCGGGTCGGGTACCGCGGCAGACGGATCGGACTATTCATTCTGGGCACCTCTTTAGTGCTATGTCTGATTGCAGCGAGGTTGGCGGATATCCAAATTCTCAACAGCGAGCAGTACATAGGCGACATCGATCGGCACATAGCGGTTTCCTCGATCAGCGGTTCGCGCGGAGCAATTCTCGACAGAGATGGGTCGGTTCTCGCGGTTACCGACACCTTGCCTACGATTGGCGCCAACCCTGAGTTTGTGGCTTACCCGTGGGCTGCAGCTAAAGCAATAGGCCCGATACTTGGTGTGTCACCCGAAAGTCTTATCGACAAACTGACTAGCAGTAGGGATTACATCCACCTAGCGCGACAAGTAACCCCCGATACCGCCGAATCGATTCGGAAACTTCAATTAGCTGGCATCGAAATCCGAGACGAAGTAGCCAGGCGGTACCCCAACGGCCCTGAATTTGCACGAAATATCCTTGGTCGTGTCGATAGGGACCAAACTCCGCTCAACGGTCTCGAACTGCAGTTCGCGCCCCTTCTCTCTGGGGCACCGGGGATGCGTAAGACTTTCGTGTCGTTGAACTTGGACTCGATCAGACTGCCAGGAGGCGATCTGTCATTCGAACCTGCGCAGCCAGGGCAAAATCTGATTACAACCCTCCATTCGGGGACTCAATTTCAAGCTGAACGCGCTCTGCTAGATGCCATTCAGGTAAATGGGGCACAGCGCGGAACAGCAATAGTTCTAGACGTCCCGACCGGCCAAGTGCTCGCGTTAGTGGACGTCAACCGCTCCGAAGAATCCGGTGAAACCTACGTCGCCGGCAGCAGCGGATCCTACATAAACGTATTTGAACCCGGATCGGCGACCAAACCCTTCACCATCGCCGCAGCCTTGGAGGAAGGCAGTATTTCCGACGACCAGATCCTTGACGTCCCCCATCGGTACCAGTATTCCGATAAAGAATTCGAAGAGCCGTATGTCAACGAGGATCGACAATTGTCAGTAAGGGAAATACTGGCGAAATCATCCAATATCGGAACCATTCGCATCGCAGAAAGACTCGGCAAAGACAAGCTGTATCACTACCTGAAAAATTTTGGGTTCGGACAATTCACAAGTGGTCAGACAGATGCTCCGGCCTGGCCTGATGAAGCGAAAGGAACACTTCGCCTACCCCAACAATGGGAGGGAACTGGATTAGCGACCATAGCGTTCGGCCAAGGTGTCTCTGTCACAGCGATGCAACTAGCAGCAGCGTTCAACACTATTGCCAACGACGGAAAATACGTCGCACCGAGCTTGATACTCGGAACAGCTGGTTCCGATGGGGTGATCCATCCCATTCCGCCTGCAACGCAACGCCAAGTCATAGGCGCGACCACTGCAGCCACGATGCGCGAGATGCTTACTGACGTGGTGACACAAGGAACTGGAAGGCGAGCAGAAGTTGGCGGTTACTCAGTTGCTGGCAAGACGGGGACAGCAATGAAGACATGGTCCAACAAAGGCGAAGACGGAGTTGGCTACAGCGATGACTACACGAGCATCTTTGCGGGATTTGTCCCCGCTAACGATCCAGCTGTCACGATTGTCATCGTCCTCGATGAACCAGATGAACACCTCGCAGGATTGACCGCAGCTCCAGTGTTCTCGGAGATAGCTACCGTCGCGTTGAGGCAACTCGGCATTCCGGAAACGAAGTAGTCGACGATGAACGGGACCTCTCTTACAGAAATTGTTGCCCAAAGCGGCGGCCAACTTGTAGGACGACAATCTTCAAACAGTGACCAACTGAGGGTGTTCGGGATTAGCCATGACAGTAGCGGTGTGAGGAATGATGATCTCTTTGCGTGCATACCCGGAGAAAAACACGACGGGCATCTGTATGCGACCGAGGCCGTAAAAGCGGGAGCCTCAGCACTTCTGGTCGAACGCGAACTCGACAGCGCGGTTCCTCAGATCATCGTCCCCAACGTTCGTAAAGCCCTAGGCCCGATCGCCGCCACTATTAATGGGCATCCCTCCAAACATCTCAAGGTGGTGGGAGTAACAGGGACAGCAGGAAAGACCACAACCGCACACGCGTTGACCCAGATACTTAGAAGTTGCGGCCTGAACGCCACCGCTATAGGCACGCTCGATGGAGCTCGCACCACCCCTGAAGCACCCGAATTACAGAGTTCACTTGCTCACCTACTCGATGGGGGAACCGATTGGGTGTGCATGGAGGTGTCCTCGCACGGTCTTGAATTAGGTCGCGTTGACGGCACCGACTTCGTCGCCGCGATGTTCACCAACCTGAGTACTGAACATCTCGATTTTCACGGAGATATGGACCGATACTTCGCGGCTAAGAGCAAACTGTTCGACGAGAGATCCCAAATGGCAGTCGTGTCGATCGGCGATGAATGGGGCAGGCGTCTGGCGCACACTCTGAGCGCGTCGCGCGACGTAGTCGAAGTTGATCCCAACTTGATTCAAGACCCTCAAATCACAGCCAACGGAGCCAGATTCGTCTGGCGCGAGAAAGAAATAACAACGCCACTCATCGGATACTTCAACCTGCTCAACTTACTACTAGCCGCTGAAACCCTGAACGCGTTGGGCTTCGAACCAGCAGCCATAGCGCGCGGACTGCAGCTTGTAGACCCGGTCCGAGGAAGGATGGAACCGGTATCGGTTGCCGGTTCCGATCTGCGTGTTTTGGTCGATTACTCCCATAAGCCCGAGGCACTATCCCAAGCCCTGAAAGCTGCCCGAAGCATCGCAGCTGGACGAGTATGGGTTGTATTCGGAGCCGGCGGTGATCGCGATCGAGAAAAACGGCCCCTGATGGGGGAGGTAGCCAACGATTTGGCTGATGAAGTGATCATCACGTCAGATAATCCCCGCTCAGAAAATCCAAGCGACATAGCCCACGAGATTCTTGTGGGAGCAGGAGCAGGAAGCACCAAATCTCGGATCATTCTTGATCGAGCTGAGGCAATTCGGTCAGTAATCGGTGAAGCGAAATCGGGAGACCTAATTCTGGTAGCCGGCAAGGGCCACGAAACACACCAAACGATCGGTGCTCAGCGACGACCTTTCGATGATGCCCTCATCTGCCAGCAAGCTCTTTCGCAGCGGGTTGAAGGTGACAGCCGATGATCGCGCTCCTAATAGCTGCAGGCGTGTCGATGGGAGTGAGCTTGATTGGCACGCGAGCGTTAGTCCCTTGGCTACGAGACCGCGGCGTCGGCCAACCCATACGTTTAGACGGCCCCGAAGGTCATTACATCAAGGCCGGGACCCCCACCATGGGTGGGGGTGTGATCGTTGTCGGGGCAGTAGCCGGATACCTCGTAAGTCACCTCCGAGCCGAAACAATCGTCACTCGTTCAGGAATAGTTTTATTGTTAGCCATCGTCGCTGCGAGTGCCGTCGGGCTAGTCGACGACTGGATCAAAGTCAGCAGAGAGCGGAATCTAGGGCTCAACAAATCTGCCAAGATCGTTGGATTGTTGGGAGTAGCGATCGGATTCGCGATTCTCGCGATGTACTGGGCTCAAACAAGTCCCGTAATCGCCCTGACTAGAGCCGATCTGCCCGGCATCACGCTAGGGAAAGTGGCATGGGTCATCTGGGCTGCGGTTCTGGTCATCGCTACCGCTAACGCCGTCAATCTCACCGATGGGCTTGACGGACTGGCAAGTGGCTCGGCTGCGATCGGCTTTTCGGCCTTCGTAATCATCGGATACTGGATTTTTCGCCACCCCGCTAGCTACGACGTCAGTCATGCGCTGGACCTTGCCATCGTGGCCGCTGCGATGACTGGAGCTTGTATCGGCTTTCTTTGGTGGAATGCTCCCCCCGCTCGGATCTTCATGGGAGACACCGGGTCACTGGCGATCGGTACCGCTTTCGCCGGTTTAGCATTGCTGCTCGAAACACATCTGCTTTTGCCGATCATTGGCGCGCTCTACGTTCTCGAAACCCTCTCAGTGATTCTCCAAGTCGGTAGCTATCGGATCTTCGGGCGACGCGTTTTTCGGATGGCGCCGATCCACCATCATTTTGAGTTAGTCGGTTGGCCAGAAACAACGGTCCTGATTCGCATGTGGATCATCAACGGGATCTGTGTCGCATTTGCCTTAGGGGCGTTTTACGCCGACTTCATCGGACTTGATACATCTGCCATAGCTAACCCACTGGTCGTCAGGGCGTTGCTGTGAACACTCCAAATCTTTCCCATGTGCTGGTCGGTGGACTGGGGCTGACCGGTCAAGCGGTCATCAAGGCTTTACAGGCCCGCAACCATCAAGTCCTTGCAGTAGATGATCATCCACAATCAGTCCAGGAGACAGCCCGGAAATTGGGAGTTGAACTCATCGACTCTGCCTCGGCGACAGAGCTAAAACGGGCGCTACTAGGCGCCACCTCAGTGGTACCAAGCCCAGGAATTCCATCCCACCACCTGCTGTATCAGTTGGCTGATAATTCGAATACTCAAGTATTGAGTGAACTCGACCTTGCAGCCATGTGGGATGACCGGCCCTGTGTCGCCGTCACCGGCACCAACGGGAAAACGACAGTGACCGAACTCACCTCCCAAATGTTTAGCGCTTCCGGGATGAGAGCAGCTGCTGTCGGCAACACCGAAACTCCCTTAGTAGCGGCAATTGACGACAAAACGAACAGATACGAAATCTTTGTTGTGGAAGCTTCATCCTTTCGTTTGGACAGAGTGCAGCGCTTTCGCGCCCACGCGGCGGCGTGGCTTAATCTTTCCCCTGATCACTTGGATTGGCACGGAGACTTTGGCTCTTACGCCACCGCTAAATCCAAGATCTGGGAGACCCAACACGCAGATGACATAGCCGTAGCCCCTCACGATGACCCAGCGCTCGCGCCATGGACTAGCAATATCTCAGCGCAACTGATCACCTTCGGACTCGGTGAAGGAGACGTGCACTGCACTGAGAGAGAGCTCATCGCTCACGGTGAGCGAGTACTTAAGGTTTCCGAACTTCGTAGGTCCCGGCCACATGATCAACTCAATGCATGCGCAGCAGCGGCTCTTGCCTTGTCAATGAATGCCTCGATTGAATCGGTCGCGGAAGTGCTAGCACAGTTCGATGGGCTCGCCCACCGTCTCGAGTTCGTCGCAACAATCAACGGGATTCACTTTTTCAACGACAGCAAGGCCACGACCCCGCACGCCACGGTCGCTGCCATAACCGGGTTTGAGCAAGCCGTATTGATCGCAGGAGGCCGTAACAAGAATCTCGATCTTTTCGACCTCAGAAGGATCGCTCCAAAGCTTGCCGGAGTCGTAGCGATCGGCGAATCTGCAGAGACGTTGAGTCAAGTTTTCGATGGTGTCGTTGCGACGACCGTGGCTCATTCGATGCAAGAAGCAATTGAAAGCGCGACAGAAATAGCGAAAGTCTCCGGTGGGGACGTTGTGCTGTCACCAGCATGTGCATCATTTGACTGGTATCAGAGTTACAACGAACGAGGCGACGACTTCAAGCAGAGAGTTTTTTCACTCGAACGAGAGCAGCTTCAGTCATGACTGCCCTTTCGAACTATCGACAAGGCCATGTCGACCAACATGGCGAATCTCAAGGGCCGCCAATGCGTTACGTGGCGATGCTCGCATCTGTTTTGTTACTGATGCTGACGGGCGTTGTCATGGTCCTTTCGGCATCGACTCCAATCTCTATCGGCCGAGAGGGCGACGCTTTCTCTTTATTCGCGAAACATGCCATCTCAGTAGCAATCTCGGTATTCGCTTTGCTGTTTGCAGTCGGACGCGACTACCGAAGGTGGAGGCGCTTAGCGCCCATTCTCCTTGTGGTCGCAGGGCTTTCTTTAATTCTGGTCCTCATGCGAGGACGAGCGGTTAATGGCAGCGCAAGCTGGCTCGAATTCGGTCCCTTTAGCTTCCAACCTTCGGAACTAACCAAATTCGCGCTAGTGATCGCGATCGCGTCATTTTTAGATCAGCGACGCTATTTTCTCGACCGTCTAGATCGGGTCACGTTGCCAGTCGGGATCTGCGTCGCCGCCATTTGCAGCTTGATTCTGCTTCAACCAGATATGGGAACAGCTGCCATGATCGGCTTCATTACCTTGGGCATGATGTGGGCAGCGGGCGTGCCATTCACCCACCTTTGCTTGTTGGTGACGCCTGGAGTGATTATCGGGTTGCTTGGAGTATTTGGCGCACCGTACCGGAGAGACAGGATTGTTGGGTTTATCTCTTCTACGGACAACATAGAGGGAGCAGGTTGGCAAGCAAGTCAGGGTCTGGTCAGTTTGGCGAACGGCGGACTGAGAGGGACAGGCCTTTCTGCCGGCCACGCTCAATGGGGGTGGGTCCCTGAAGCACACACGGACTTCGTCTTTGCTGTGGTGGGAGAACAACTTGGCTTTATCGGAGCATTAGCGGTCCTGATTTTGCTTGGCACGATCATCCTGACTGGATTTCGAACCGCGCAAATCGCGCCTGATGTCTTCGGGTCGTTGCTAGCTGCGGGGATATCTGTCTGGTTCCTCCTTCAAGTGCTTGTCAATCTTTGCGGTGTGCTCCGGCTGCTTCCGGTCACGGGCGTGACCCTGCCATTTATCTCCTACGGCGGAACCTCGTTAATAATGAACGCGGCGGCAGCAGGGCTACTACTCAACGTCGCGCGACAGTCACGATGAAACCGAAAAAGACCGGACGAAGCAAACCCTCCAAGGGAGGCTTGGTGGTCGCCGGCGGGGGTACTGCTGGGCACCTGTTGCCTGGGATAGCCGTCGCAGATGAACTTGTTAGTCGCGGATGGCCTCCTGAAGGGGTGCTTTTTATGGGTAGCTCTCGCGGGATTGAAGCAGAGAAGGTTCCAGAAGCGGGCTACGAACTCTTAGCGTTGAGCGGTCGAGGACTCAACGGCCGCCAGCTTTCGCTACAAAATCTTCTGAATCTGATGGGCATTATTTGGGCGATCCTCCGGGGAAGCTGGATGGTGAGACGAAGGCGTCCCAGCATCGTGTTATCTCTAGGTGGTTATGCCGCGTTGCCAGCCGGCATTGGCGCCTTGCTCTGCAGAGTTCCACTGGTTTTGGCAGAACAAAACGCCGCAGCATCAGCATCGAATCGTCTTATGACGAAGTTCGCCAAAGCTGCAGCGGTGCCATGTTCGGGAACCGGGCTAAAGAACGAGGTGGTAACTGGGAACCCAGTGCGTCGCGCCGTCCTTGAAGCAAACCATAAAGGTCGATCACTTCGCACTGAACTGGGCTGGCCGGAAGATCAACCGGTAGTGGTGGTGTTTGGCGGCTCCCTCGGATCTCGTCGCATCAACGAAGCAGTATGGGAAGCGGCGCGAATTGGTGATTTGCCATTAGTCCACCACGTGGTAGGTCACCGCGATTGGCGGGATCTACCAACGAGCCTGCCAATCAATGTGATGTCCCACGAATACGACGATGATCTCCCCAAAGCTATGGCGGCCTCAGATCTCGTGGTTTGTCGGCCAGGCGGCTCCAGCGTGGCGGAGATTGCAGTCTTAGGACTGCCGGCGGTGCTGATCCCCCTGCCCAACGCACCGAATGACCATCAGCGGCGCAACGCCGAGCGTCTGGTCGACGAAGGATTAGCAGTCTTGATACCCGACGAAGAACTCAACGGGCAACGTTTTCATGATGAAATTGAGCGGATGCTTTTGAGGTTTACAAACGATACAGATCCCGACATAGCGCGCCGCGAGCGCAGCGTCGGACACGACGACGCAACAGAAAGGGTGGCCGATCTAGTGATAACCCACTGCCTAATGCCACCTATCGCGTTACATGGGAAAGATGCCGCGCTTTGAAACCAGTCGACCCCTCACAGGGCCCCCTGAGCGATGGCGCAGCTATCCACGTGGTGGGCGCGGGTGGAGCGGGCATGAACGCCATCGCTGTGGTCCTGATTTCCATGGGGTATCGAGTGAGCGGAAGCGATCTCCGCGACTCGGCTGGTGTTAATCGGCTTCGATCGCTAGGAGCGAGAATAGAGATTGGGCATGCGGCCGCCAATCTCGGCGACTCGGACACCGTATGTAGGTCGACAGCCGTGCCCGATAACAACGTCGAGATCGTTGCAGCGTTAAAGCGAGGCTCGCCGGTATTCACCCGAGCCCAAATTCTCGCTGAAATCTGCACGAAAAAGCGCTCCGTTGCAGTAGCCGGCACTCATGGGAAAACCACTACCTCCTCCATGTTGGCGCTGGCGCTGATGGCATCGGATCTTCATCCTTCTTTCATCGTTGGGGGAGACCTGAACGAGATTGGTTCTGGCGCGGTCTGGGATCAAGAAGGTGATCTGTTCGTAGTAGAAGCGGATGAATCCGACGGAACCTTCCTGGAGATAGGGGCTAACGCTTGCGTTGTGACCAACGTCGAAGCCGACCACCTCGACTATTTCGGTTCCTTTGAGGCACTAGTAGCAGCCTTCGAAACCTTCGTTGCCTCGACGCAAGGACCGCGGGTGATATGTATCGATGACCAGTACGCAGCGGGCATCGCAGGGGTAGTCGGCGAATGCGTCACCTACGGCACCTCAGAGAACGCCGACTATCGCATTGTTGATGTAGAGACTTCCCGTTACGCATCGAAATTCGGCTTACAAAACGGCGGTGTTCAACTGGGAGAGTGCGTTCTTCCGATACCAGGTATCCACAATGTCCGCAATGCCTCGGCAGCGTTGAGTGCGGCTGTCGAACTCGGCGCGGATCCCAAGGAGGCGATAGCGGCACTTGGCAGATTCGCGGGTGTGGCGAGAAGATTCGAATTTCGGGGCGAACAATCGGGCGTTGTATATGTAGATGATTACGCGCACCTTCCGAGTGAGGTGTCTTCAGCGCTCGATGCAGCAAAGGCGGGTGGCTGGGGAAGGATCATCGCGGTGTTTCAGCCTCACAGGTACAGCCGGACAGCGGAACTCTGGAGAGATTTTGAGCATTCCTTTGTAGACGCGGATCACCTCATCCTCACCGGCGTTTATGCCGCAGGTGAACCAGCTCGTCCCGGAGTTACCGGTGACTTGCTGCTCCGGGCTGTGCTTGACGCGCACCCCTACGCGTCCGTCACCTATCTGCCAAGTCGTGAACAAGTAGCCGACTATCTGAGTTCGATACTTCGCGCAGGAGATCTATGTCTCACCATGGGTGCCGGTGATCTGACATCGGTAGCGGACGAAGTTCAGCATCGACGCCAGTCGGCACCCACGTGAGCACCGAAAGAGAGTTCCGAGCCGCGGTCGAAGAGGCAAAGGGCCTCCTAGGTTCGCTGGCGAAGGAGAACGTAAATCTAGGGGTGATGACGACTTATCGGGTGGGCGGAAGCGCAGCTTTGTACGTCGAAGCCAGCAGCGAGCAGGAGTTATCTCAAGTAGCTACCGCACACCAAACCACGCATCTCCCGATCCTAATCATTGGGAAAGGATCCAATCTTCTTGTAGCGGACTCCGGTTTTTCTGGAATTGCCGTAAGTCTCGGCGGGCCCTACGCAGGTAGCGAAATAGACGCCGACACTGCGGTGGTCCGCGCCGGGGGACCGGTTGCCTTGCCTGCGCTCGCGCGCAGATGTGTTCGCTCTGGGCTGACTGGATTCGAATGGGCAGTAGGCGTACCAGGTTCCGTTGGTGGAGCCGTTCGGATGAACGCTGGTGGACATGGAAGTGACATGAATGCATCTGTCGTCCAGGCAAGGATCTTTGACTTCTCAACATCCGCGGCTGAACTCTGGGATAAATCCCGTTTGCATTTCGGCTACCGGCAAAGCGCCGTGGGGCAGAGCCAACTCGTTGTGGAGGCCACTCTTCAGCTAGCACATGACCTTGACGATCGGGCGCAAGACACGCTCAGCGAGATCGTCCAGTGGCGGCGCGACAACCAACCTGGGGGCCAAAATGCCGGTTCGGTTTTCGTGAATCCTGAAAGCGAAACTGCTGGGGAGCTTTTAGATCGCCTCGGGCTCAAAGGTTTTCGCGTTGGCTCCGCCCAAATTTCCACAAAACACGCCAACTTTGTTCAAGCAGATCCAGGTGGATCATCGGGTGATGTCAATGAACTTATCCGAACGGTTGCCGAGCGAGTGTTCGACGAAGTGGGTGTCGAGCTTCGCACCGAAATCCGGCGAATTGGGTTTGAGGCTTGAACGTGGGTGAGACAACAAGTAGCGGCCGTCGCTGGTCGAGGACTCGAAGAATCGTCGGAGGTACAGCGTTGGTCCTGGCTGTCTTGAGTGCTACCTACATTTTCCTGGGTAGATCATCGCTATTAGATGTTGAGGAAGTGGAGATATATGGAATCCATCGGATCACCGCAGTAGAGATCGAAGAAAAGCTCGGATTCCGACGTGGAGACCCCTTGCTTTCGGTGGATTCGCAAGAAGTACAACGAAATCTAGAACTTCTGCCGTGGGTACTAGCCGCTGATGTTGAGCGTCGATGGAATGGACTCATAAGGGTAGGTATCGTCGAGCGTCGAGCAACAGCTTTAGCTATGGTCGCTCCTCAGCGGTGGGTGCTGATAGATATCTCCGGACGTGTCCTAACTGAAGCGCTTCCCTTTCCCCCCGACCTACCGCGCCTAAGCGGAGTTCACGCGGCAGGTACACCCGGTAGCTATATGTCAACTGACAGCACGGCCCTACTTGCTGTGCTTGGAGCCCTGCCAACTGAACTCGGTCAACGCTTCTATAGCCTCCGCAGAGATGGCAACGAGATCGTCGGCGATTTGAAAAGCGGTCAAGAAGTCGTATTCGGAGACGACGGCCGACTGTCAGCAAAGGTCATTGCGTTAGCAGCAACGCTCACTCACCTAGAAGACCAGAACCGAAACGACAGATATATCGATGTGTCGACTCCCCGTGATGTCCTGCTTCGAAACGACCCGGAACGACCCAAAACTCCGTAGCTGCGGCAACTCGTACCCGCCCGGACTTGTATCAGATCAAACTTGCGCTACCGTCAAGGATGCCTGGTCTGCACCCAGTGGGCAGATGTTTACGAGATACCCGGGAGGCCCAGTGGCCAGTCCTCAGAACTATCAGGCCGTAATCAGAGTCGTCGGCGTTGGGGGCGGCGGCTGCAACGCGGTGAACAGAATGATCGAATCAGGTCTCACAGGTGTTGAATTCGTTGCGGTGAACACCGATGCACAGGCACTGTTAATGAGTGACGCTGACATCAAACTCGACATTGGTCGTGACTTAACCCGCGGCCTAGGCGCCGGAAGTGACCCCGATATCGGCCGCCAAGCTGCCGTTGAACACAGAGACGAGATCGAACAAACACTCAATGGTTCAGACATGGTTTTCATTACAGCGGGAGAAGGTGGGGGCACCGGGACTGGTGCAGCCCCTATCGTCGCGGAAATAGCGAGGGAGTGCGGAGCGCTCACCATAGGCGTCGTCACTCGACCATTCTTGTTTGAAGGACGTCGTCGTGCTGTCCAAGCTGACGCCGGAATACAAGAGTTGAAAGAGAGAGTTGATACCCAAATTGTTATTCCAAACGATCGCCTCTTAAGCGTTACGAATGAAAACACCACACTGGTCAGCGCGTTCCAGATGGCGGACGACGTTCTTCAAGAAGGAGTCCAGGGCATCACGACATTGATCACTACCCCAGGTCTCATTAACACTGACTTCGCTGACGTAAGGATGATCATGTCGAACGCTGGATCGGCCCTTATGGGGATCGGGCGAGCACATGGAGACAACCGCTCTGAGAATGCGGCGCGACAAGCCGTATCTAGTCCCTTGTTGGAGGCGTCGATTGAAGGAGCACGCGGAATTCTTCTCAACGTGACCGCTTCAAGCGAACTCGGACTTCATGAAGTTCGCGACGCTGCAGACGTGATTCACGATGTCGCTCATCCCGACGCCAACATCATTTTTGGCACAGTTATTGATGATGCCATGGGCGAGGAGATTCGGATCACTGTCATAGCCGCTGGCTTCGACAGGTGGGACGACGGAATCGCTGGGTCAACTAGATCGTCCACATCGATATCGGCCAACGAAATCACAGACATTTTCGATGCTGAAGACCACCAAGAGATTCCTCTTGACATTGATGACGACGACGAGTTCGACGTACCGTCCTTTTTGAAGTGACACCCAGGAGGGTCGTTTCTTTCTCGGGAAGATAGATATGTTGACCTTTTCTCGCCGAATCAGTGACCGATACTCGGTGCGAATCAGGATCTCTGAACGCGACGACGGCGATGCGCGCGAGTCGACTTTTCTCAAACGAGAGCGTTCAGAGATGACCCTCCCATCTCAAATGCACGGGGCGGAGGTGTCAACCATCACTGAACCCGGCGGAGACGGTGGCGAGTGCGACGCGTTGATAACAGCGTGTCCGGGGGCCTTAATAGGCGTCCGCACCGCAGACTGTGTTCCCATCGCTATCTACGGGACTTCACCACAGAACATCCCGGTGGTGGGCGTCGTACACGCTGGCTGGCGCGGTATTCGTGCTGGCGTAATCGACAATGCCGTGCAACAAATTCGTGCCTGCGGAGCTCATAACATTCATGCCATTATTGGTCCCCACATAGGCACTGAATGCTATGAATTTGGTGCCGCTGACCTCCAGGAGATCGTCGATTTGGTAGGGATGGAGGCTGCGGGCTACACCATCGACGGAAACCCTGCTCTAGATATGGGAAGTGCGGTTCGAAAACAGCTCACCCGAAACTCTGTTGCAATTGACCACGATATTCGTCGTTGCACCGCTCGGGACTCCCGTTATTGGTCTCACAGAGCGAATGGAGACACTCAACGCTCCGCTCTGATCGCAGAAATAAGAATGTCGAAATGAACGCCAACAGTCATCTCAGTCTTGAAGAGGTAAAGGATCGTTCTGGCGTTCTCCGCGAGCGTCTCCAAACGTTGGGGGGCACTGAAGTCGAAATTGTCGCGGTGACCAAAGGATTTGGTCCATGGGCGTTGCGCGCCGCCTTCGAGTGTGGTTTCAAGATGGTCGGGGAAAGCTATGCGCAGGAATTGGAATCTAAATGGATGCAGTTGAAAGATGATGAACGTCGCCGCATCGAGGTGCATTTCATCGGCGGGACACAAACTAACAAAGTGCGAAAAATCGCTCACATCGTCGAAGTTTGGCAATCCGTCGACCGCCCATCTTTGGTGAACGAAATTGCAAAACGAGCTCCTAGTTCGCCAGTGATGATTCAAATCAATCTGACCGGGATCAAGAACCAGAGCGGATGCCGAATTTCGGAGGCTGGCGATATTGTTTCGAACGCCCGCGCACAGGGACTCAACGTAGTTGGCGCCATGGGCATTGGCCCCCAAGGAGATACGGAAACAATTAGGGCGGCTTACCGAAGCCTGGTGTCCTTTGCTGAGAATCATGGCTTGGCTCATCGCTCCATCGGAATGACCGACGACCTCGAAATAGCTATCGAATCGGGGAGCACTATGGTTCGAATTGGAACTGCTTTGTTTGGTGAACGTCCCCTGCGCTGACATCGCGGTACCCTCGGCGGCGAGGAGGAGGCGTATGGCTTCGATGTGGCGTCAGGCGATGCTGTACCTCGGGTTAGGACCCGATGAAGAATACGACGAGTTGGATGAGCTTCAGCATCCGGGCGGTTCGGCACAACCGGCATCTCCACGCGGAGAGCCGGTAACGGTTGTGACTAGTGCCGCGTCACCAGCCACCATGCCTGACAGTTCCGTCAGCCAGCCAGTAGTGGCGTCAGACGTGGCACCCACCGGATCGGTTAGAACTATCCCAATAACGAGCGCAAAACCCCATGTGGTCGCACCGCGCACCTTCAACGACGCCCAACAGCTCGCTGATCGGTTCAAAGCGGACCAACCCGTGATCGTGAATCTCCAGACCGCTAACCGAGACCTTGCTAGAAGAATTATCGACTTTGTGAGTGGTCTTTGCTACGCACTCGGAGGAAAAATGGAGAAGGTAGCTGATCAGGTTTATTTGCTCGCCCCGTCTCACGTGATCCTTGCGGAGGAGGAGCGCCAGCGCCTCCAAGAGCGCGGCTTACACTATTAGTCTCGAGGACTGCCCGTGACCCAGATCCTGTGCACTCTCTGTGACATCTATGTGCTCGCTATCTTTGGCCGAATCATTTTTAGCTGGATTCCTATAGCGCAGGACAGTCCGGTAGCGATTGTACGAACGTTTCTTGTTCGAGTAACCGAACCTCTCATGGGTCCGCTCCGGAGAGCGTTGCCACCTCTGCGCATCGGGGGATTTGGGTTGGATCTCTCACCCATTTTGGTGCTGATTCTCATCCAGTGGGTACTTGCGGGAGTGATCCTTAACTGCGGCTGAACCAAAGCCCACAACTTTCCAGTTTCGGCTCGGCGGCCTTGTTGTTAGTGTCAACACATGAAGCTGACCTCCGATTTGCTCGAAACACAGCAATTTCCTGAGCGTTTTAGGGGATATGACCCAGAGTCGGTGGATGACTTTCTGGAGCGAGTAGCCGCAGGCTTGACGGAGCTTCAAGATCGCCTCGACGAGTTGGCCGAACGTCTGATCGAAGCCGAACAAAGAAGCTCACGGCAAGAATCCGGTGAGGGGATCGAAGTCGTGGATGGACGGCTCGATGCGATTGAAAGCATCAGAGACGCATTAGCAACCACACCACGGTTTGAGTCTGACGTTTTATCTGGAACGGACGCGGGAGGCGCCAGCGATGCGGGACGTCTCTATACCGATGAGCTAATCGCAGTAGGCGCAACAAAGATTGAGATTGATCGCATAGCGCAATTAATAACTTTGGCCCGAGACACCGCAGACGACGCGATCGATGACGCTATTGCCTCCACACGAGAGCAAATCGGTGACCTTTTAGCAGATGTGCTTGTCGCATCGTCAACCGATTTGGCGGCGCGAGGCGCTACAGAACGTAAAGCTGAATTGGAAAATGAGTTGCTCGAACTTGACGCTCGAGTCAATGCCCGCCGCAACGATGCGCAGCAGCTAGCAGAACTAATCGAAACTCGACGGCGGGCTTTAGGCGAGATAGCGCGAGACCTCGGCGGACGCCCCGATGGCCTTGAAGTAGATCACCCAGCCGCGTCAACTGACGTTACTGGGTGGGCCACGATTGACGATGCAGACAGCGAGAGCGGCGTCATCGGTTTGTCAGGTCAACCAATGACCGAGGCTCGATCGGGCACCGAAATCGATGATCCATTTTTTTCTGCGCTGCAGCGGCGAGAATCGCTTGAGGGCGAGTGAGCCCTAATTTATGGGGTGGTTAATTTCACCTGGGGTTCCTCAGTGCCCGTCACCCAGAAAATTTTTGAGGCTAGAACCGCTGCGGTGATGGCCGGCTCATGCCGTTGAACGGCATCTAAATCTTCAGGAGACCACGCGACTTCAACTTCGACGCGCTCGGTGACTTCGAGATCTGCGTCTTTTCTTGCCTGTTGGATGGTTCGAATCAGATCTCGCGCCAATCCTTCCGCTTCTAGCTCAGGAGTCACGTGGGTGTCGAGAACAACGACGGCATCATTAGACCGTAAAGCAGCAGTGCTGTGTGGATCCGCTGGTTCGAGCGCTAGCTCATATTCTTCGACCTGCAACTGGTGACCGGCTACGTCTATTCGACCGTCATCGAGTAGCGACCACTTCCCATCCTTTGCGGCAGCAAAAACGGCTTGAACGTCGGCTCCTAACCGCGGTCCGACCAAGTTGCCGTGCGGTCGTAAGCTCAGGGTGGCGAACTCACCTATTTCTGAAGTCAAGATCACCTCGTGTACGTTGATCTCCTCAGCCAATAGATCGACGACCTCGCGAAGATCCTCCGCATCTTTTCCGGCCACCGTGACCTTCGACAAAGGCAACCTGACTCGTAAACCAGCATCCTCTCTCAGACGAAGAGATGTCGAGACTGCTTCCCTGACTTGGTCCATTCTCGACACCAACTGGGGATCTGCTGGGAGTTCTTCGGCACTAGGCCAGTCGGCAAGATGAACACTTTCCCCGCCCGTCAATCCGCCGTGGACCTCTTCCATGATCATTGGAAGGAACGGCGCAGCTATTCGCGTGAAAGTCGTCAGAACGGTGTACAGCGTGTCGTATGCGTCTCCATCACCTCGCCCACCACCTTCCGGTCCCCAAAATCGATCTCTCGAACGACGGATGTACCAGTTGTTCAGAGCATCAATGAAGCTTTGAATTTCAAAGGCGGCACGAGGCAGGTCATAAGCATCTAGCGCGGCGGTTGTCGCTTCGACCAACGTCCTCGTCTTCGCGAGTAGATAACGATCCAGTAGGTGCGGTGAATCGGTTCTCCTGACGGCGTTGTAGGAATCAACATTGGCGTAGAGGGTGAAAAAGGAATAAGCGTTCCATACAGGGATCAGGATTTGACGCGCTACGCCGTTGATGCCTGCGTCCGAGATGCGAGTATCGCCTCCCCGGACAATAGTGTTTGACATTAGATACCAACGAAGTGCATCCGAACCTTCGGAATCAAAAATTTCGCTTGGTTCGGTGTAATTGCGTAATCGCTTCGAAAGTTTGTTGCCGTCTTCGGCTAGCAGAATGCCGTGACAAATAACATTCTGGAAAGCGGGACGATCGAAGAGAGCTCCGGCGAGCACGTGCAACGTGTAGAACCAGCCGCGAGTCTGGTTGATGTACTCAACGATGAAGTCCGCTGGGAAATGTTCTTCAAACCAGTCCTTGTTTTCGAAAGGGTAATGGACTTGAGCGAAAGGCATTGATCCGGACTCGAACCAGCAATCGAGTACTTCGGGTACTCGCCTCATGACGCTCTTACCAGTCGGATCGTCTGGATTTGGTCGAGTTAATTCGTCGATGAAGGGGCGATGTAGATCGCTAGGGCGGACTCCGAAATCAGTTTCGAGTTCGTCGAGGCTTCCGTACACATCGGTTCGCGGATACGTCGGATCGTCACTTACCCACACCGGTATTGGGGAGCCCCAGAACCGGTTCCGGCTAATCGACCAGTCTCGAGCTCCAGCTAGCCACTGTCCAAACCGGCCTTCTTGAACGTGATCGGGGACCCAATTGATCTCTTGATTGATGCTCTGAAGACGGGAGCGGATCTTAGTGACTTCGACATACCAAGAAGAAATAGCGCGGTAGATGATCGGAGTATCAGTCCTCCAACAGTGGGGATAGTTATGTTCGTGGGTGTCGTGCCGAAGAATTCTGAGTTGATCTTTGAGGTGTTGAATAATTCCAGGGTTAGCTTCAAATACGTTTTCTCCCGCCCAGTCCGTCACCTCTGCGGTGAATCGGCCTTGATCGTCGACGGGTACAGCATCGCCGATTTCGATCCCGTTTGACTCGCAAACAATTTGATCATCTTCACCAAAGCCTGGAGCCATGTGAACGGCCCCAGTGCCTTCGCTAGTGTCCACAAAATCGGCGGCTAAAACGCGAAACGCATCCTCTCGATCCCGAAAATAGTCAAACAGGGGTTTATAGATGCGACCGACGAGATCCGTCCCTCGGACGACTCCAAGGACTACCGGATCTTCTAAATCCTCGGAGTATTTTTCGAGACATTCCGCGCCCAGAATCCATTTTGATCCGTTCGCCTCCACCACCGTGTAGTCGATATCGGGTCCCACGGCCACGGCAAGGTTGGAAGGAAGAGTCCAAGGGGTCGTTGTCCACGCTAGGAGTTGAACGAACTCAGAATCCCCTATGCCAGGAAGCCCTTTGCCCTCTAGCTCAAACGACACTGTGATCGCCGGGTCCTGACGAGGACGAGTTGCATCGTCTAAACGAATTTCAAAGTTGGAAAGCGGCGTCTCAGCTCCCCACGAATAAGGCATTACACGGAAGGCCTGATATATGAGTCCTTGGTCCCAGAGTTGCTTAAAGGCCCACATCACGGACTCCATATAGGAGAGGTCCATGGTTTTGTAGTCGTTATCGAAGTCGACCCAGCGCGCTTGCCTGGTCACAGTGTCTTGCCACTCGGAGGTATAACGGAGCACTGACTCTCTACATTTTGCGTTGAAATTCTCGATTCCGTACTCAGCAATTGCCGCACGACCACTGAGCCCCAATTCCTGCTCAGTCTCCATTTCTGCGGGTAAGCCGTGGCAGTCCCAACCGAACCGCCGATCGACACGCTTGCCGCGCATAGTTTGATATCTGGGAACTACATCCTTGACATAGCCGGTGAGTAAGTGACCGTGATGGGGGAGACCGTTAGCGAACGGCGGTCCGTCATAGAAGACGAATTCGTTGCTTTCTGGTCGGGATTCGATGGAATTTTGAAAAGTCTGCTGGTCAATCCAGCGTTCAAGGACAGCACGCTCAATCGCGGGAAAGTCTGCCCGGTTCGGTACCCGGGGATAGTAAGAGTCCTTTGAAGCGCTCATAGTTTGTCCTGAAAGGGCATGCAACCGCTCACAGTATCGCCTCGAATCGAAAAGCCCTTTATTTAGGGTCTGTTGCCTCGGTCCGTGGCGAGCCGCCGCTGCGGCGCTATGATGCGTAACCTTTTCGAACCCGAGAATTGGGTAGGGGAGCCATGGCTACTAAGAAATCAGCGGTAAAGAAAAGCCCCGCGAAGAAGAAATCAGCGGTAAAGAAAAGCCCCGCGAAGAAGAAATCAGCGGTAAAGAAAAGCCCCGCGAAGAAGAAATCAGCGGTAAAGAAAAGCCCCGCGAAGAAGAAATCAGCGGTAAAGAAAAGCCCCGCGAAGAAGAAATCAGCGGTAAAGAAAAGCCCCGCGAAGAAGAAATC